>Ga0209755_10000515_pt1 | contig 70118 bp, 70 predicted proteins | sample TergutCo191P1_FD_187301 | JGI IMG/M metagenome (GOLD analysis project Ga0209755, IMG submission 187301) | Cornitermes sp. P1 segment gut microbial communities from Petit-Saut dam, French Guiana - Co191P1 (SPAdes) (version 2) | ecosystem: Host-associated > Arthropoda: Insects > Digestive system...
CGGATTAAATGCGTTTATTAACTTGAGAGTCAAAAAATTATATGCCAAGAAAGAGCAATAGACTTTAAGATTCAAGCCTATTTTTATATAAAAAAGGCTGCCCAAGCCTTACTTCTTAGACAGCCCCTTTTTCAACACGATTAAAATTCAATAAGTACTATCATTCTAAAAACGACATATAAAACGACACATAGAATGACACATTTCGGTATGTTTGAATAATCTCCAATAAGTGATAAACAAGAGAAAACCATTGAAATACTTGCGTTTTCAATGAATTTATGTCATAATGAGTTTTAATAACGCTTAGTATATTATACTGCGCAAGACTCAAAATCTACCGCACGCGAGTGTGTTTGGGTTCAAGTCCCAATGCCGGTAATAACCTAATGTAGTAATTAATAAATGAAAGCGCGCAAAAAAGAAAAAGACATCAGTTTAAAACAGGCAATCGAAAATAATATTTATTCGATAAAACTCCTTTGGAATATTTCCCGCAAACGGGTTATAAATGTTGGATTGATTTCATTTTTTGGCTATATGATATGGACATTTTTCGCCGTGTTTTTTATGCGGTATGTCGCAGGCGCTGTTCAAAACGGAACGCCTTTTTTTACAATATTTACATACATAGGCATTGTTTGTTTTATAACGCTGTTTATAACCATATATACCGCGTATGTTAAAAATGTCATCATCCCGCTGGACGATGTAAACGTTTATTCAAAATTATACAGAGAAATATACAGTAAAGCTGATAACGTAGAGCTGTCATGCTATGAAGATAATAATTTTTATGATAAATACACGATGGCATTAGACGGCGCAAGCGAAAAAATTACAATGACGGCGCAGCTTTTGTTTGAGATTTTCGCGGCTTTAAGCGCGGCAATTGTGACATATACGGCGATGTTTCAAATTGACAAGAAATTAATATTGTTTGTTCTGTCTCCTTTTATCGGCAATTTTATTTTTGGCACTCTGCAAAATAAATTGCATTTCTGCCGGTATAAAGAAAGCACTCCTTTTATAAGAAGAACCGAGTATGTAAACCGCGTTATGTATCTCTCTGATTATTCAAAAGAAATGCGCCTTTCAAATATTTATAATGTGATGCATAACACTTACAACAATGCCGTTGATAATAATGTTAAAACGATTAAAAAATACAGAAATAAAATTGTATTTTACGGTTTTTGGCAGTACATTTTATCTTATTCAATTATATTTGAGGGCATTATTTTATACGGCGCATATATCGCGTTAGTTGAAAAAACAATTGTTTTAAGCCAGTTCGCGATCCTTGTCAGCATGATGGGGCTTGCTTCCTTTGCGATTATTAACAGCGCGAGGAATTTAATGGAATGCGGCAAAAACGGAATGTTCCTGCATAATCTACGTTCTTTCATGAATCATAAGGAAACTATCGCCGAGAATCAGGACGGTATTATTCCCGATACTGTTATTAACAGTATAGAATTTAAGAATGTCAGTTTTGGATATAAAAGCGGCGTTCCGATTATAAAAAACCTTTCGTTTAAAATGGAAGAAAAATCTTCCATTGCCCTTGTAGGGCATAACGGCGCAGGTAAATCAACGATTATAAAATTGCTGTTCCGTCTTTACGATCCGGCAGAAGGCGGAATATTAGTTAACGGTATTAACATAAAAGAGTATAACCTAAAGGCGTACCGCAGTTTGTTCGCCGCCGCTTTTCAGGATTATAAAATATTCGCCGGTACTGTAAAAGAAAATGTAATGATGGGGCGAAGCGGTTCAGATGAAAAAATTATTAATTCTTTAACACGCGCGCGCGTAATGGATAAAATAAACAGTTTGCCAAACGGTATAGATACAATATTAACAAAAGAGTTTGACGAAGAAGGGCAGGTTTTATCAGGCGGAGAGTTTCAGAAAATTGTTGTCGCGCGCGCTTTTGCGAATTCCGCTCCCATAAAGGTATTTGACGAGCCTTCAAGCGCTCTTGATCCTATCGCCGAATATGAACTTTTTGAGAGTATCCTTGAGGAAAGCAAAAACAATTTTATGATTTTTATTTCCCATCGTTTGTCTTCGGTAAAAAACGCAAAAGAAGTTTTTATGCTGGAAAACGGCGAAATTATTGAACGAGGCACGCATATTGAATTAATGGCCTTAGACAGTCAATATGCGCGGATGTTTAAAATGCAGGCAAAAAATTATCAACCTAACGAAAATGAGGCTGCCGTATGAAAAATGAAAATATAAAAATGCCTGTCGGTAAAACACTAAAGCACAATTGGTTTATGCTTAAAATTGTATTTTCCGCCTCCCCGTTATATTTTATCTTAACGTGCCTTGACGCAATCAGATGGCATGGTATGCCGTTTTTTACATGGACATACGGAGTTAGTTTTGTTTTACACGCCGTAGAGTTTGGGTATGATTTTAGCGGCGTTTTACGGGTAATACTTTTTATTTTAGCCTTGCAGGTAATAGCCGGAACCTATGGTCATTTATTTTACGGGTATATTCATCCGGTGTTTCACATAAGAGCGGAGCAGAAGTTAAAACTTATGCTGTATAAAAAAGCCAAATCGATAGATCTGTCATGTTATGACGATCCTGATTATTACAATGAATTTGTTCTTTCAGTTTCTGAATCAAGGAACGCGGTTGAAAGAACAATTAAATTATTGGATAAAGCTGTTACGGGTCTTGTTATATTTTTTGCATACGGAATATATTTTGTTTTACACGAACCTGTATCTTTGCTGTTTGTGCTTGTATCATTTATCGCAAGGTTTGTGTTCGGCAAGATGATAAGCAAACTTGATTTTAGCGTAAAAATCAGAGAAACGCCTTTTATTAAAAGGAGAGCGTATATCCACCGCGTTTTTTATCTTAACGATTACGCAAAAGAACTTCGATTAAATAAAAATATCGCCTCTTCATTGTTTAAAGACTTTGATGAAACAAACGATAAAATTTACGAGACAAGGAAAAACGTTGTAAAGAAAAAATGGCGTCTTAGTTTCCTTTCGGAATACTTATTCAATGATTTTGTTTTCGACGGTATTTATCTTTCGTATTTGATATTTAAAACCGTTGTGCGTAAAACAATGTCATTTAGCTCTTTATTTGTTTTATGGGGAGTAGCAGGTAACCTGCGTAACGGAATGGTTATATTATCTGAGCTTCTTCCTCAGGCAGTGGAAAACGCCCTGTACATCGATAAAATTAAAAACTTTCTGGCATATAAAAATAAAATTATATCGGGCAGTAATTTAAAAAATTCTGAAATTTTAATCCCGAAAAATATTAAAACTATTCATTTTGAAAACGTATCATTCAGATACAATGACAAGCAGGAGTACATTTTAAAAGATATAAATTTAACGATAAATCCAATGGACAAGATCGCTCTTGTAGGTTACAACGGAGCAGGAAAGACAACGCTAATAAAACTGCTTATGCGGCTTTATGATCCTGTATGGGGAAGAATAACGCTTGACGGCGTCGATATCCGCGATTTCAACCTTGACGAATACCGTAATTTAATAGGAACGATTTTTCAAGATTTCCGCATCTACGCGGCAAGTGTGGAAGAAAATATCGTAATGGATTTACGCAGCGCGGATAAAGATATTCTTGATAAAGCTGTAAGGTTAAGCGGATTTGAAGAGCGTTTTAAAGAAATGAAAGAAGGTTACTCAACTTCATTAACGCGCGAGTTTGAAGAAAACGGCACTGCGCTGTCAGGAGGAGAGAGTCAGAAGCTTGCGACAGCCAGAGTTTTTTATAAAAACGCAAACCTAATAATTTTAGACGAACCTTCAAGCGCGCTCGATCCGATCGCCGAGTATCAGATGAACAAATCGATGAATTTGGCGGCGCGTGAAAGGTCTGTTGTTTTTATATCACACCGGCTTTCGACCACAAAACACGCGGACAAAATCTACATGCTGGACAGCGGAAAAATCGCCGAACAGGGAACACACGATGAACTTCTAAAACTTAACGGCAAATACACAGAAATGTGGAAAGCGCAGGCGAGTAAGTACGTGTAAAAACTGACAGGAGTCGCCTTCCAGTCGCAAACATCCTGTTTGCTCCTTCCAGGTCGTCTACGCCGCTAAACCGGCATCAAGAGGGGAACCTTCGCCGCTATGCGGCTCGGTTGAGGTTCCTGCCGGTTTACCCCTCAGACACTACGCGTCTTCGGCGCCGCGGCTCCGATTCGACTCCCACTTAATTAAAGATGATTATTTATATATCTATTACGCAGATTGTTGGTAATGTTTATTTTAGCGGCCGACGGGAGTCGAACCCGCGTCACGAGCTTGGGAAGCTAGGGTAATGCCGTTATACGACGGCCGCTTTTTTTGTATTTGAAGCATTAGCCTGAAAAATTAATAATAGGGCGGGGGCAAAAAGACTTGTCGGCGACATATGGCTATGTGCCAGCCACGCGCAGCGTGCGAGCTATAGACAACGAGCCATCCGGAGCCGACAGGGCTTTTTGCGCACGCCCTTGTATACAATTCCTCAGGGGTACGCTTCAAAAAGTGATCCAGGGCTGACTCGAACAGCCGACCTGCCGCTTAGGAGGCGGCCGCTCTATCCCCTGAGCTACTGGACCTGTAATGCTTAGGTTATCACCCGCAGTGGCTATTGTCAACTTGACGAAGGCTTTCCAATAATCTAATATTTAAAGAGTAATATATATAGGGGTTTTATTGTGACAAAACGAGGGGTTTCCCTGTTTTTTTTATTTATATTTAGTTTCACTCTTCTCTTTGGACAGGATATTGTAACCGCGGAAAAATACCTTGAAATGGTGTCAGATACTTACGCGTCCATCAGGGATTATGAGGCGACTATAACTATCCGTTCGGGTAATAACGAAATGATCGGAAACGCAAGTTACCTGACTCCGAACTTTATGCGCATCGATTTTTCACGTCCCGCGGAGCAGGTTATTGTTTTTAATGGAGAGGCGCTTATCGTTTACCTGCCTGAATACAGAGCGGTGTTAAATCAAGCTGTTAATAAAAGAGCTACAGGAGCAGGTTTAGCAAACGCTCAGGGGCTTTCGCTTTTAAGGCGCAATTATGTTTCATCATTTCTGACGGGACCTAACCCTGAACCGCTTGACAGCTCTTCAAACGAAAGGGTAATGAAGCTGCGCCTGACAAGACGCACAATTGCCGAAGGATTCAGAGAATTAACATTGAGTATAAATCCTGACACAAAATTGATCCGCCGCATTGAGGGGCGGACAATCGCCGAAGGCGAGCTGCGTTTTGATTTTACAAACATAAAAACAAATGTTGGCATTCCCGAAGCGCGTTTTGCTTATGACACTCCGGCATCGGCAAATATGTATAACAATTTTCTATTCAGAGACGCTGATTAAGGTGAGGGAAATTTAATGGAATCTCTGGGAGAAAAATTAAAAAACGCGCGCAACGATAAGGGCTTGAGTTTTGATCAAATAAGCCGCGAGACAAATATTTCCATTCGATACCTTGAAGCTTTGGAATCGGAAAATTTTGCTATCTTCCCAGGCGAGCCTTATATAGTCGGATTCTTAAAAAATTACGGCGCGTATCTTGATCTTGATGTTCAAAAAGTAATTTCACTTTACAGGGCGCTTAGAATTCAGGAACAGCCTGTTCCCGTAGAACAGCTTTTAAAAAGCCCTCCAAGGCTTCCGGGTTTTGTTATTCCTGTTTTAGTCATTCTGCTTGTTCTTGGTTTCGGCGGATGGGGAATTATGACGCTGATAAAAAACCGCCAGAACAATCCTGTTGAATCTACGCCGACGGCGCGGGCTTCTTCCGAATATATAATGGAAGGTAATTCCATGGAACGGCGGATGTATAAAAATGATTCTGTTTTAATTCCCGTGAACAACGAAACGTATAAACTTGAACTTTATAATCTTGGCGAAGCTGTAACCATCCGCACTCCGGGCGGCTCCGAAGTGCTGGATTTAAGCCAGGAAGTCAATATCGATCTTAACAGCGACGGCATTCCTGAATTGCGCATAACGGTTGCCGATTTTGCCAAAAACAATTCTGAAATGGGCGCCCTTCTTCATTTCTATCTTGCGGATGCAAACGCGTACGCAAGCGCGGAAATTGAACAGCAGCCAATTCCCTATTCGTCAAATACCGTAAGCGCGGCAAGCACGACGGTTATACCGGCGTCTATAAGCGCGTACCCGTTTACATTGCAGGTAAATTTTCAAGGGTACTGCATGTTCCGCTGGGAAATTCTTAACGAACGCGATCGCAGAGACAGAAATCAAAGATATTTCCAGCGTTCGGAAGTTTTAGATATACAGGCTCAAAACGGAATCCGCATTTGGGCGTCTAACGCTCAGACGGCAAGGCTTCAGGTTATCGGCGGAGGGCGGACAATTCCCGTAGACATTGGCTCGGCAGGCGAAGTAGTTGTAGCCGATATTCGCTGGGTTAGGGACGAGGAAAACCGTTACCGCCTTATTTTGATACGGCTGGAGACCGGCAGTTAAGAACCATTGCGATACTTTATTGATCCATTCGGATGCGTAAAAAATCAAGTTGATGCTGAAAACATGATGGCTCAACTGAATAACGCAGGATGGAAAGATGCCGCCGGCGCAGAATCGGCGGATTTAATAATTGTAAACTCCTGCGGTTTTATCGAAAGCGCAAAACAGGAATCCATCAACGCTGTCCTTGAATGGCGAAAACTTTATCCAAAGAAAAAAATCCTTCTTGCAGGCTGCCTCGCGCAGCGTTATGCGAAAGAACTTTCCGGAGAATTAAAAGAAGCTGACGGCTTAATGGGCGTAGAAAACACGGCAGAGATTGTGGAAAAAGTCAAAGAGATTTTTAAAAATGAATCATCGGGAAAAGAGTTCACACAGAAGGACGCAGAGAAAAATGAAGACGAAAAATTATTAACCGGAGAGAGACCTTTACTGTCATTGCCAGGGTCGGCTTATATAAAAATCAGCGAAGGTTGTAATAATAATTGTTCATATTGCGCCATTCCGTTAATTCGCGGAAAACTTGTCAGCCGTTCTATTAATGATATTGTTGATGAATGCCGTATGCTGCTGGCGCGGGGGATCAAAGAGCTGTGCATCATTGGACAGGATATCGGCGCTTTTGGAACGGATCAGGAAAAAGGATCATTGAGGTTAGCGGAATTGCTGAACGCGATTTCAAATCTAGACGGACATTTTTGGGTGAGGCTGCTGTATATTCACCCTGATCATTTTCCTTTGCAGATACTGGATATAATTGAACGCGACTCACGTTTTCTTCCATACTTTGATATTCCATTCCAACATTCATCAGCGAAAATACTCACGGCGATGAACCGCTGCGGAACAGCAGAGAAATATCTTTCATTGATCAGCACAATCCGTATAAAATTACCAAACGCGGTTATCCGTTCCACTTTTTTGCTTGGCTTTCCCGGAGAAACGGAAGAAGATTTTAAAGCGTTACTCGATTTTCAGAAGAAAGCAAGTTTAGACTGGCTTGGCTGTTTTGCTTATTCGCGCGAAGACGGCACCGCGGCGTTTTCGATGAAAGAGCGGGTACCGGCAAAAATCGCGCAGGAACGAAAACAAAAAATTGAAGATTTACAAATTAATATTACAGAAAAAAACATGGATCGATTTAAAGAACAGACTCTGGAAGTATTAATCGAAGAGCAGTTTATTTCCGAGTCCGAGAAAAACGAAGAAAATTTATGGCTTGGCAGACTTTATTGTCAGGCGCCTGAAATCGACGGAGCGGCGGTAATTATCAGCGGGAAGGACGGGGAAAACCTTCGGCTTGGGACGCTTGTCCCATGCAAAGTTACCGCCCGCTGCGGTTTTGATTTAGAAGTTTTAGTTTAATTAAACGCTTTTATTCTTTTTCTTTTTTGGAGAAAATTATAAAGACGCCTATGCTTGTTATGAACGCCAATATTCCGCCGAAAATAAACGGCATTGATTGATTTACAGTATCCCATAACACGCCCGCTATTATCGAAGCCGGCAATAATCCAATTCCAACAATAGCGGCATGAAGCCCAAGCGCGCTCGCTTTTTGCGTCTCCGGCACAATATCTACGATAAGCGCTCTTTCTATGCCTGTTGTCAGCGCCGTGTAAAAACCATAAATAACAAATAAAATAATAAATAATGTTTTATCCGAAAATAAACCTATTCCCAAATAAACAATTCCGTATAAAAAATATCCCATGCATAAAATATTTTTTCGTCCAATTTTATCAGATAAATTTCCAAATGGATATGATAATACCGAAGCTACGATGTTATATAAAAAATATAATAAAATCGCGTTTTGCGCCGTAAACCCGGCATTGTAAGTTCTTAATAAAATAAAAGCGTTTGAAGAATTACCAAGCGTAAATATAAAAACAAAAATCAGAAATAATCTTAACCGTTTATCCAGAGTATTCCATTTAAAAGAAATTATTTTCTTTGTAATCTCCGCTTTTTTGTCTTTAACAAATAAAATGCATATTATCCCGATTATCGCGGGAATTAGCGAATATAAAAATATTCTTTTAAAATCACTGTCATTCCGGCTTAAAATAATATAAGCTAATAAAATTCCGACGGCAGTTCCAAGTAAATCCAACCCCTTGTGAAGACCGTATGCTCTTCCCAGCTGCGATTTATCCGAAGATTCAGCGATTAAAGCGTCTCTTGGCGCCGTTCTTATTCCCTTTCCAAAACGATCAACTATTCTTGCCAATAAAACTCCCGCCCATGTTGCAGATAACAAAATAATAATTTTATTCAATACCGAAGCGGAATAGCCAAAAAACGCAATGCGCTTTTTATTGCCGTATTTGTCAGCAATAATCCCGGAAAATAATTTGATAACGCTCGCCAAACTTTCGGCAATACCTTCGATTATTCCGATTATGGTCGGCGTCGCTCCCATAATTGTAGACAGATACAACGGAAGAATAGGATACACCATTTCTGTGCTGATGTCTGTAAAAAAACTTACAAGCCCTAATAAAATTATATTAGAAGCGATAAAAGTCTTTTTATTTTTTTGATCATCATTTTGAATAGTATTCATTATAATATTTTTAATCCCATTTCATTAATATATTTATCATTATTTATTAATTTATTTTCTTCTAATACGATATTTTCATAACTTTTGTATAATTTATTTAATAATTTTATTTTTGCCTTTGAATCTTCAAAATACGGCGATTTCGGGTAATTTTTAATAATTATATTAAAATAATACTCGGATAAACTAAATGATAAATATATTCTATTTAATACAGAGACTAACTCATCATATTTTTTAGTTTGAAATGTAGAGTCCGTATTTCTTTTATAAAACTGATTAGGATGAATATTTTTGTAATATATTACGCCCAATTTATAATATTCATAATCCCTGTCAACTTTTTCTTCTATATTGTCGCTCGCTTTTATTTCGTTTAATTTATTAATTAATATTTTAGTAATTTCATTGTACATAGATTCCAAATAACTATTATTGCATAAATCAGGATGATAAATCTTTATGAGTTTTTTTAACTGTTTTATGTATTCATTTTTATTCTTGACCATATTTTATCATACACCAATTATTATTATTTAACAATTATTTTTCAAGTAAATATAAATATTCTTTTACATGGATTGTGCGGTTATTCAGGTTTCTGCTTCCTCTGAAAGCGTTATATTTTGTTTCCAGCACTTCGAGCTTTCCTATTTTTTCCAGCGTTTCCTTCATTTGTTCAACAGTTATAAAACCTTCAGAATTAATCGAAACCAACACAAATTTCGCGTTTATATTATCAACAAGATACGTAAACGCCTCTAAAGCGCTTTTTTCTTTATTGTAAGAAGAACGATTCCAGTCCTCAGGAATACCGGACACTTTGCTTATTTTTTTCGGATATTTATAATCAAGTATAAGATTTAACATAAAATAATTTGAACCGTAAGGATGCTGATTATACGGAGGATCAAGATACGCGATATCCGCCTCGGGCAATGTTTTAATTATTTTATTTGAATCATCATTACAAATGATGGTGTCACAATTAAAATTGCTGAATACAGGAAACGGCAGATTTATATCGCCTGTAATCCTCAGCAGCGCGTCACGATTTTTACCGCCAAATTGACCTATACCCGTTTCTTTGTTTTTATAAAATCCTTTAAATACTCCAGAAGTATTTGCGTGTATAGACGCTTCTGACAGTAAAGGCGCTAAAAAATATTTCTGTTCATTCTCAGGCAGTCCGTTTATTAACTGCCTTGCTGTGTCAATAAACATCGCGTTTCTTCTTGTGAAAAATACTCTTTCGTCAGGTTTAATGTCTTTATCGTTTTTTGGAGCATACAATTCTGAAATGAGCCCGCCTGTTAATTCGTTATTTATTTTAGCGGTTAATTCCTGATAATATCCGCGTAAAGAAGAAATATTAATTTCGTTCTCATTGGATAAATAACATTGATTTATAACATAAGAATATTTTTCCAAATCATTTACGATTAATAAATCCGAAAACTGCTTAAAATATCTTGCGGCAATACCTGAACCGCTGAATACATCAAACATTTTAAGCTTATTTTTTCGCAGTTTTTTTTGCACAATTTTTATTGCATCATCTATAAAGCCGAGTAAAGATCGTTTATTGCCTATGTACGTTATGAGCTGCCGCGTTAGATATTCATTATTTTCGGTTTTTATATCACTCATTTACATATTCATTAACTTACACGCTCTATTTTTCGCTTCAAGCAAAAAATTCTCAGCTGTATATTTATTAATAACACTGCTGTATTGAGCGTCAACTTCCAAAGATAAAGCGCCGTTATAATTTAATTCTTTTATTTTATTAATCACTTTTTCCCATTGTACCGTTCCGCTGAATGGAAGCATATGCTGATCGCCTGTGCCGTCGTTGTCATGCAAATGAAGCGCGGTAAGTTTATCGCCATACTTTGAAAGATAGTCAACACCGGGCGTAAAACAGTTTTCATGTCCGCAGTCATAGCAAAATTTTAATCTGTCAGACTCGATATTAGAAAAAAGATAATCAAGATATTCAAATTTTCTTACGTTTTCCAAAGCAATTGTTATGCCGTTTTTTTCAGCTCTTTCAACAAGATGTTTAAATCTGCTAAGCCCTAACTGCCCGTAAGGAGGCGTAATTTCTCCGCTTGTTATATGCATTACCGCAGTAGGGATTTCAAATTTTTTACAATCATCAATATATAAAAAATATCTTTTAAGTATTTCCTGTCCGTCAAGCGTATCTTCCCATATTGAATTTATATCGGCAAAAGAAAAATGCGCGTTTTCAATTTTTAAACCATATTTTCTAATAATTTCCGGCTTTGTTTCGCTTACCTCGTTTCCTTCCTTGGATCCTTCTCCCCACCATGTCATAACAGATTGAAAACCTGCGTCTTTAATCAATTTTATTCTTTCTTCGTGAGGATATTTATATCCGAACCATGAACAAATGCCTAATTCTTTTTTTTGAAACATAAAAATTTTCCCTGAATTAATATTATAAACTATTACATAATAAATATATCACAATCAACGACAGCCGCCTATACCGGTGGCGGCTATAACTTTTTTTTGCTATAATAAATAATGCAAGCCGCAGAATATCCTTCATATCTGGCTCCTCTTAATCCCGAACAGCGGCAGGCGGTACTGCATACAGGAAAACCGCTTTTGATTCTTGCGGGGGCAGGTTCCGGCAAGACAAGGGTGATTACTACAAAAATTGCGTGGCTAATTAGAGAAAAGGGAATGGATCCGCGTTCCATTTTAGCGGTTACGTTTACGAATAAAGCGGCAAAAGAAATGGCACAACGCGCAAGACAGATTGATGAACGCGCGGGAGACGCGATGCTGCGCACTTTTCACTCGTTCGGCGCGTGGTTTTTGCGGCGTAACGGCAGTCTTGCGGGATTAAACCCGAACTTTGTAATTTACGATGACGATGACGTTATCTCGCTTCTTTCATCGCTTCTGGAAAATATGCCGAGAGCGGATGTTAAGCATTACGCGCATAATATTTCCAGAGCGAAAGATTATTTCCTAACTCCCGACGATCCTGAACTTGCGATAATCGATCATCATAAAAAATTCCGCGATATTTATAGATGTTACGAAGAGCGCATGGCGCAAATTGGAAATGTCGATTTCGGCGACTTGATAAAAAAACCGGTGGAGATTCTTCGCAGCCAGAGCGAGGTTGCTCAACGTTTCCGCGACAGGTTTTCTGTAATTATGGTAGACGAATATCAGGACGCGAATGTGGCGCAGTTTCGTCTGCTCAAAGAGCTTTGCGGCGCGGAAACTTATGTGTGCGTAGTGGGAGATGATGATCAGTCGATTTACCGTTTTCGCGGCGCGGAAGTAAAAAACATTCTTGAGTTTCCCGACCGTTTTTCAGGCGCGGATATTATCCGCCTTGAGCAAAATTACCGCTCTACTTCGCCGATTTTAAAAGCGGCGTCTTCGGTAGTAGATTTCAACCGCGGCAGACTTGGAAAAACTCTCCGCGCTGAAAAAGGCGATGGTCCGCTACCGTCTCTTGTCACACTGCCCGATCAAAATGAAGAAGCGTCTTTCTGCGCTGAAAAAATCGAAAACTCGGTTAAAAAAAGAGAAACAACATGGTCAGACTGGGCGATCCTCTACCGCACCAACGCGCAGTCACTTGGATTTGAAACATTGTTTTTAAAAAGGGGAATACCCTACCGCGTCGTCGGCTCGTTAAAATTTTATGAACGCGAAGAAATCAAAGACGCGCTTGCGCTGCTTGCGTTTATTGTAAACCCTCGCGACGAGGTCGCGTTCAGGCGAGTTGTGAATAAACCAACAAGGGGCGTTGGCGGCGTAACAGTAGATAAAATTGTCGAAGCGTCAATAATTAAAAATATCAATCTAATCGAAGCCGGACAAAAATCAGAAGATAATGAAATAAAATTATCCGCTAAAGCGCAAAAAGGTCTTGACGAATTTTATAAAGTAATCGAAGAAGCAAAATCAAATTTAGAAACTGCGCCATCATTATCTGCGCAAAAAAATTCTCCCGAACCGCATGTTCGCCGCCTCCGCCGAACCGACAGTTCCAAGTCCGCAGAAAAAAAAACAAAACAAATATTAAAATCAGGCGAAGGACTGTCAATCTGTATAGAAAAACTGCTTATCAATTCAGGCATTGCAGCTTACCACGAAGCTCAGGATGAAATAACAGGCAATTCAAAACTCGGCAACCTGCAGGAATTGTTGAACGCGGCAAGCGAATATTCAAACAGTATCGAGGGCTTGCTGGAATTTCTCGAAGACATCGAACTCGATCGTTCCATGGCGGAAAATTCAGACAAGCAGGACAGCGCGCAAAATTCCGTTACGCTTATCACATTTCACAATACAAAAGGGCTGGAATTTAAACGCGTTATAATGACAGGACTTGAACACGGTATCTTTCCGCGGGAAGACAAAAAAGAAGACGAGCTTGAAGAAGAGCGCAGACTTTTTTATGTCGGCGCGACCCGCGCAATGGATGAATTATTTTTTACAACATGCGCGGAAAGACGAATGTACGGAAAAACATCGGCAATGCAGCCATCGTTGTTTCTGCAAGAGATCGATAAAAGCTGCCTGCAAGTTATCGACATGTCCTCGCGTTCAAAAGGTTTAATTACATACGGCGGACGCTCCGTCGCGGGGCGAAGTTTTAATCCGTTGAATCTGCAAATCTCCGCGGTGACAGAAGTTGAAGAACGCTCAGGCTGGCGCAGAGGTCAGCGTTTATTCCATGACGATCACGGTTACGGCGCCGTCATGGAAGTGAAGGACAGCGAAGACGGTCCGCTGGTTCGAGTCCGTTTTGACAATGGACAGGAAAAACGCTTTTTATCAGAATATCAGGGCAGAGCTTACGAAAAAGTTGATGATAACTAAGCCATTTTCAAAACCCGGTTAGTTTTAAAAAAATCTCAGCCAATTAAAGTATTTTTCATTCTGTGATAAGATAATAAAATGGATATTAAAGACGATCTTAATTTATTAAATACCATTCCGCAGGTTCTTCGCGCAAGGGGTTTCCATCTCTATTTGTCCAATAACCAGCGTTTAACAGATCTATGGCTCTCCGGCGGCGCGGCAATTTTAGGACATACTCCGGCAAATCAATTGCGTGAATTAAAAAACACCGCAAGCAGGGGACTTTATGCGCCCTACCCTCACTTCACAGAAAACCGCTTACTTAAAGCGCTTTCAAAAATTTTTCCCTGCCGCGTTTTCCGCCTCTACGCCGCGCCGCCAAATGAATTGATCAAAGATTGGAACACAGAAACCGCAGATCTGCACGGATTAAACGGATTAGCGCGGACTAATGAAGAAAAAACTTTTAGCAGCATCAGGTTTTGGCGGCCTTATGTTGATCCCGCTAATCCCCTCGCCGCAGATGAGACACAATTTCTTATCCCTGTAATACCCGGTATTCAAACATGGCGCGAAGGATTACCGTTTGGCTTGTGCGTTGTTGCGGCTCAAAACGAAGAGGCGCTTTCTAAATTACCACCTGGTGACAAGCTTTCGCCGGTTCTGCTTTCATTGGCAGCCCGCGGAATTCACGACATAATCGCCGCTCCGCAGAGGGGAAAACCGCATTTTCCAAAGACTGCTAAAGTTTTAAAAGAAAGCCGCTGGCAGCGAAACGGGATTTATCTTACTTTAAAGGAAGCGCCGTCTCAGGCGGAATGGGAAACTCTTTTTAAAAAATTCCTGGAAGCTGGATTTTTGCTGCCTCCGTCGCCTCAGTACCCTCTCATCCTTCCCGGCGAAATGTCAGACGGCGAAGAAACGAAATTGGCGGCGGCGCTGTAAGTCATTACATTGCCTGTAAATATTAATTCCATTTATCGTATAAATCACAAATTTATATATGGGAAAATTTCGCATATTGGTATATAATAATGAATACGAGGGGAACAAATGGAATTATACAAAAATTTTGAAAAAAAGAGAATCATATCTCTGATAGAAAAAGGTTGGTTTAATAATGATCCCGGAGACGGGAGATTTGTCGATCATAATCACAAATATGTTCTGCAAAACAGCGATAATAATTTTTATCATCCTATTCTAAAGGATGTCAAAGATTATTTTAAATACAATGAAATTACATGGTGGAAAGGATTTGAACCGACCGGGCATACGATGTCATCGCAAACATCCTGTCTGAATCATTTATTTCACATAAGAAATGATAAAGAAGCGGTGCTGGCTATTTTATCTTCGTTTTCAAATAAATTTGTGGATGTTATTCAGATAGTTACTGATAAATTTGAACCTGCGTATATTTCTTTTGAACAAGTCAGTGACAGCGATTTATTGGGCGAAGGGTATCCTAAGAGAGGATCGATTTGCACATCCATTGACGCGTTTATATATGCCGTGCATAAAAACGGTTCAAAATGGCTTATACCGATAGAATGGAAATACATAGAATCATATAATGATATCGATAAAAGCACAGGACCTACGGGAGAAATAAGACGCAAAAGATACGATGATTTGATCTATAAATCGTCGCAGTTAATTTATGATAGATTGCCGGACAAAAAAAATTATTATTATTTTATGCCGTTCTATCAATTGATGCGCCAGACATTATGGGCGGAACAAATGATAAATCATAATGATAAAGAAACGATTTGCGCGGATCATTATTTGCATTTAAATGTTATTCCGCATAAAAACATCGACCTGCTGGAAAGAAAATATTCATGCAGTAAAACTGATTTAATAACAACCTGGAGGAGTTGTCTTGCCGATCAAAGCAAGTATAAAATTATTACCCCAGAAGCATTACTGAATAATCTTGGATATAAATATCATAATTTAAAGCAATATCTTTCCACGCGATACTGGGGCAGCCATTAAAAACAGCCAAAACAGCAATTTTGTAACACAGGCTGACAATCCCAAAGCAGTATAAATTATGAAAATTGATTTAATTTTATTTGATTTAGACGATACTTTAATGGCTTTTGATATTGTTTCAAATGAAGCCTGGGATAAAGCTACAGATGAATTCATCCAATGTAATAATATAAATATAGAAAAAAACATTTTACTGGAAAAAATAAATAAAACAAAAAAATGGTATTGGGGAGATCCCGAAAGACATAGAATCGGAAGAAAAAATATTATTAACGCAAGAAGAGAAATTGTAAAATTGGCGCTAGAAAATTTTAATATAGAAATTAACGCATTGGAAAATTTCGCGGATAACTATTCAAATATACATGAAACTTTATGGTATTTATTTGATGATGTTACTGATACATTGCAAAAAATAAAAGACATGAATATTAAAATAGGAGTAATGACAAACGGAACTTCTGAAAATCAGCGAAAAAAAATGAGACGTTTTGACATAGAAAAATATTTTGATTATATTTTTATTGAAGAAGAAGCGGGATATGGCAAACCCGATATAAAAATGTATGAGCATATGTTACAAACAACAAAAGTAAAAAATGAAAAAATAATAATGGTTGGAGACAATCTGGTATGGGATATCGACCCGCCCAACAAATTAGGAATTTATTCAATTTGGATTAATAAAAAAGGATTAAAATTAGAAAATTATAATATAAGACCCATGAAAATAATTAATAAAATATCTGATATAATCGAATTAATAGAATAAAAATTAAAATATTGGGGACATAGCCCGAAAGATTTTCGGAATGTCCCCACATAAAAACGGCTTTTACCGCATACCCTTAAAAAGCCCGAACGGCACGGACTAAGAATCTGATTTGTGCCTTGCCGAAATGACCAATAAAGCCGTCGCTAAAATCCAGAAGCCGCCCGTTAGTCGGATCACCCTGCGTTGAAGACCAGAAACGCGCTGACGGCATTCCTAAACGAGTTCTCGCTTTATACATTTCAATTAGTTCGTCATAACTTGGAAGAAACCAGTCGTTTTTACCGCCGCCTGTATAATCTTTACATGCTTTTGCGGCAGGTGCATTTGCGTCTACAGCTAAAATTGCGGCTGTGTTTGCCCTGCCTGTTCCTATTGCTGTTCCCAAGCCTGTTATATCTGTACTGAAATATCCTGACGATGCCCATGCCAGACCTTCCATATTAGAGGGGGCGGCTTCAAGATAGTATGCTGTAAAACTGCCTGCGCCTGTTACTGTAAAGCCGTTTGCATTGTAGTAGAAAATAATACCGCCGCCAGGACCAGTGTCACCTATTCTATATGTCTGCGATGTGCTTGGCGTTGTTGTCGCAGGCTGTGAAGGCTGAGTTGTAGTAGGCGCTGCTGAGGTGGTAGCAGCAGGCGCGGCGGCAGCCGTTACGGTAACCGGGAATGTCGCGGTTTTCCCTTTGTAGTTAATAGTAACAAGCCTGTTAGTGCCTGCCATGCTTGAGTTAAAACTGGCAACAGTTATTTCATAGGTGGGAATTTCCGCGTCAGGCATATCCCTCCACGATCCTATTACCCTAATCCCTGCCAAATCGGCTTTTTCGCCTATGTTGTATGTGTTCTTTGTCGGCGGTCTGTCGACGCGGATACCTGTCAATTCCATTACTTCGGTCTGAAAAGTGCCTGTTCCCTGACCAAGTACGTTTACAGTTACGGTTTGTCTGCCTGTGCTTTCTCTGTTATGAGAGGTAGAAAAAAATGTTACTTCCTTTCGGCTTCCGTCTTTGTAGTTGGCATAAACTGTAACATCGGTTGTGCTAACGTTGAAATACTGTCTGACTCTGGCTGGCCCTGTCAAAGAATCCCAATCAACGCTTACAATCGTCAATGACGCGCAAGCTGCTATCAAAAACCCAATAATCACTATTATGGCGATAATCCCTAGTTTGATTGCGTTTTTCATAGAAAACTCCTTATTTTTGGATAAATATTTAAATTTTCCAAATAAAAATAACGTTTTGCTCCTGTTAACTAATTTTTCGATATAAAATAGGAGCGTTTGGCTAATATTACTATATTTATACAGGAGCGTCAAATTACTGTTAAGGAACATATAGGAGCTATTAGACTAGGTTATGGGTCTACAGCAGATATTTATGGCTAATATGAAATATGTATTGATAATAATGTGCAATTATCTTTGTATACAGAACAAAAACAGAAAATAAAATCAATGCTTATTGATAATGTAAATCAAATATGTTCTATTATTGATGATCAATATTAATTATAGTATTTTTTATTATTAAATATAAATAATATTTTAAGATTATAACGTACGGCACAACTGCACATAACGTTAAGTGCAAGTTCAGGGGTGCAGCAAGCGGCGTCCTGCCGCATGAAGTTTATCGCAAAAAGAACTGGATATTTCTAGTGCTTTTAAGTATAATATAAATGTGGTTTTGTTTCCCCCATGGTTAGTGTCATTTTGAATATATTTAAGACGAAGAAACTCAATTATTTTATTTGAAAATTGGCTGTAAAGATGCAATAGAAATTAATTATGAATTGGCAGATAAAGAACCAAAAGACAGGCAAATGGAATATGAAATAAAATAAGGAATAAATATATTACTTTTAGGAGAGTTTTATGGAAAAAGAAATTAACGAAATTGAAAAATCTAAGTTGGAAAACAAATTTAAGGAGGCAGAAGAAATATGGGCAAAAGCTCAATTTTTTGAAGAAAACGCCGGTCTTCATGATGATATGAAAGCTGAATATGCAAAAGCTGATGCAGAATATAAAAAAGCAATTACAATTTATGAAGTTCTTGCCAAAGCTGACTATGCTGAGGCGTATTTTAAACTATGCTATTGCGCTAGTTTAGGCATAGGCGAAGAAAGTGGAAAATCAAATAAGGTCAAAGGTGAAGAATATTTACGCAGAGCCGCCGAATTAGGTCATGTAGAGGCTCAGAAGCGTTTAAATAAATAAGTATTATAGTGATGACTGATGTATAATAAAAATAGTTTTTATAAAAGGAGAAAAAATGGCAACAGCAATAATTAATCATTTAGGTTACGAATATAGTACGGTATATACAAAAGAAGAACTTTATAACAGTCCTTCAAGACAAGATTATGTTGTAGGTGAAAGAGAAGTATGGTCTACATACAGAGTAAAAATTAATGCTGCAAACAGTGCTACTTCAGAAGAAAAGCAATTGTTTAAAGAAAAAGAAACACAATCAGGAATATCATCTGATACAAATGTTTATTATTATAATTTAAATAAAATTCTTTCTTCTTTAATAAGTGAATATGGACAAAATATTCTTCTTGAAGATTTATCAGGTTACTTTCCATCTTCTCTTGCAGATAACCCAATTACTAAAATATTTAAACTAGGAGTGGTTGACATCTTAAAAAGCAATTTACATTCAACAGATGCTAAAAAAGAAGAAGCTATATTAAAATCTATGGAATTATTAATAAAAGACGGTGTGAATAAAGATAACGCAAAAGACATTATAGATAATTTTGCTCATGAACTTGGTTTGCAAATTGGCAAGGTTGAAATTGAGACAAATTATTATTCAGAAGATGAAAAAAGAATACTTATAGCAATAGAATGGGGAATAGAAGAAAAAGTATATACTTTGAATTTACTTCAATCAATAACAAAATTTAAAAAAGAAAAACTTGCAAATGTTATTGAAACACTTGCAGAAAAAAGGATAGTAAGAATAGAAACACTCGTTGAAAAAGGTTTTTTAAGAAAAGAAATTAAAGGATATATTTTTGATTATAAAATATTTAATTTAAATGATAAAAAACTATCAAGTATAAATAATTTACGTAACGATTTAATTAAAGACAGAGTTTGTCCATAAATAAATTGAGATAAAGTGAATAGAAATATTAAAAGGGCAAATATTACTTCGCCTAACAAACATTAAGCGTAAGTTTTTTAAGAGAAACTAAATGTATGGTCTTAAAAAAATCATAAAAAAATGTGAATATTGAAGAACTAAAATGAAGTATTTATAGTCTAATGTATAAGGAAAGCAAGTAAATAATGGCAGAAATAAAGGAAACGATAGAATTTTTAGCAAAAAAAGCCGTAGAAGGGAATGAAGAATGTTTTGTCAGCCTTTGCAATTTGTTAAAAATAAAGCTTTTTCGTACTGCAAAAGGAATTCTTGGCAATGAATCATTGGCTCTTGATGCAGTTAGTGAAGCAATTTTTCGTGGTTTTAAGGGCATAAAACAGCTTCGTGAACCTAAATTTGTGGAAACATGGTTTATTCGCATAATAATAAATGTGGCAAAAAACTTCTATAGGAGGCAAAAACATGAAATAACAATGAAAGACGTGCCCGAAGGCATATATCATGAAAATCATAACGAAATGGAATTCAATCAATTAATTGAATCATTACAGCCCGATCTTCGTGAAATAATCAGCTTAAAATATTATTCCGGTTATACTCTTAGTGAAATAGCCGAAATATTAAAAATACCAGAGGGTACTGTGAAAAGCCGATTGAACAGAGCTTTAAATTTGTTAAGGTTGGAGGTTATGAATGAATAAGGAACTATTTTTGCAATTTGTTGAAAACAATTGTAATTGTAAACAAGACCGTCTTGATATTGCAATAAACAAAGGTCTGCAAAGAGCAAAAAATGACAGAGTTGATACCAGGAAAATATTAATGCTTGCTTTTGCATTTGTATTAACTTTTTCAATGTGTTTCACTGTAAGCATTAGACCTGTAAAAACGGCTGTGGAAGGTTATTATCTGAATTGGAATAAATCAATGTCAGGTAATATTGAAATTTTTGACAGTTATTTGGTTAATATAACCAATAACATTGTTAAACATTTAGGAGGAAATAAATGATTTTATTTTTAGGATTTTTGTTCATGCTTTTTTTCTTTGCTGTTATTGGGGTATCAGCAGGATCATTTGCTATAACTATGCTAATTAATTTACCGGCATTATTATTAATTCTGATACCTATGCTTTTTTTCTTGCTTGTAACAAAAAGCGGAAAAATTATCGGTAAGTATATTTCAACAAGTTTTAAAAAGAATAATACTTACACAAAAACAGAATTAGAACAATTATCTTCTGCTATAAAAAACACGATAAAGTTTATTCTTGCGGCAGGAGGATTTTGTTTTATAGCCTTTTTGGTTATCAGTCTTGGATATATAGGATCTCCAGAACAGTTAGGACCTAACCTTGCAAATTGTCTGCTTTCATTGACATACGCCATTGCAATTGGTTTTTTTGTTTTCTTTCCTGTTTTGGCATGGGTAGAAAATAAAATAAATACAATTAAAAATGATATATAACAATGATGTACAGAAGGTACTTCACATAACGTTCTAGGTAACTGACGTTTTTTTGCGCCCGATAAGGAAAACACGAAGTGTTTTACGGGCACAAAAAAATGTGGTGTAGTGAGACGTGGGAATGGCTTTAGCCATGACCTAGCCGAACGAAACCCAAAATGCCCGAACAGGGCGCTCCCTATTTTGTAAATCCTTTAATAACAAGGGTTTATAAAACCCGGGGGCACTACCTTGTGACACTAATAACAAATACTTATCCATCTCTGCCGGTTGCGCGGACAAGTAACCAGCCTTTTGAGTGTGTTTCGGCCGCCAGTAAGGAAATTGGATACAGGTTCATGCCTGTAATCCACTTTTTAGGACGCTGCAAAAATTCGGTTTTTGCCAGTGCTGGTGTTGATTTGGCTAAACACAACCCGTTTATGTCAAAAGGTGATATGGGTCACCTTCCGTAAATACCATACTGAAAGGGCTAAATCCTTTAGCGTCCGTCTTTTTTGGAGTAATTAAAATGGAAATAAATGTTAATGATTCAATCGGCATTGCGAAAGAGCAATTATCAGCATATCTCGATGGGATATTTTCAATTGTAACAGATGAAATATTTTTATTAGGTTTTATTAATTTTTTACTTGAACAAGGTAAAAAATACGAAGCAGAAAATCTATCACAGCAAAGGAGCAATGGCAGAAGATTTTAACCAGATTTAGCAATTTATTCCCTGTTTCAGGGATAAATAATATTTTTAACGGAGAAAACCCATGAACGAAGTTAGAAAATGCCGCATTTGCGGTTGCATTGACGGTGATTGCCGCCGGTGCATTGAAAGAACAGGAAGACCCTGTTATTGGGTCGCAGAAGACCTATGCAGCGCGTGTAAAACGACTGTAGTGTCTCTTGCGTCTATTAAAGGCGGTACAGGCAAGACGCATATTGCAATTCTTGTAGCTCGCTGCCTTGCAGCTGCCGGATTTAGGGTATTGTTAATCGACTGCGATCTTAACAACAGCCTTAGTTATCATTTCCTTGGCGACGATTTGGAAAAGGAAGAGAACAAAAATATTGCAGTAGCGCTCAGTGATGAAAGACACAATTTAAATGATTTTATTTTACCGACTAGCACGCCAAATATTTGGATAATAAAATCAACAGCTTATTTGGCGGATATGCGATCATTGAACGAGAAGCGGCTTAAACGCAAGATACCGAGACTTTATGGAAAATTTGACATTTGCATCATCGATTGCGCTCCTACATACGATAATATCGTTCTGAACGCCGTAAACGCCTCAGATTACGTTATTACGCCTGTTTTGAAGGATTTATTCAGTTATAACGCCGCCGCCTTCTTTGCCAGCGTATTACCCAGAGACACAGACATTGATAATAATTGGTTTGTGCTTATAAACGGTTATGACAAAAGATTCGAAGAATCAAAATCAGGCAGGCAATACGATTTTGTTTCAAAATATCAGGAAGACGGCTTTCCGTTGACGTCAACAGAAACATGGTTTCCCTGGACACCTCAAATACATTTGCTTGTTGATTATCATAAACTATTAACCAGAAAAAAAGGAACCGCCGGAGCTGTACACAATTCCGCTCTCTGGAATGCAGTATCACTTCTTGCTTGCAGCTTAATGGGCTGGGATTATAAAACGGATAAGAATTGTCCTTTTAATCTGTCGGAGGTGTTCTGATGAATAATCTTAAATCAACTGTATTAGATATACAAATAGGTGTAATAACAAGTCTATTAATTTTAATCATGATGTTTACATTAGGTATTTTATTAAACGTAAGAAATATAGAATTTTCGCTGATGAATACTGCTTGCACTGAGTGCCAATGTCGGGAGATTCCCGATGGCAAGTAAACTACAAGCGCCAACCACCGCTGGATATAACGCCATCGGCAAGAACCAGTTCAAAATGGTCAGCGTTGATGAAATAATCATCGATCCTGAAATATCCAAGATTTTCAAAATTGATGAAAAACTGCTTAAGGTAATGACACAGGATATGATTAAGAATGGCTTCGATGGAAGTCATCCTGTTATCCTGCAAAAAGATACTAAAGTTATAGCAGACGGCCATACACGCCTACAGGCGGCGAAAAACGCGGGGATTGGAAAAATCCCGGCAGTAGAGAAAGAATTTTCAAGCCGTGATGAGTTATTATTTTGCTGTTTTACAAATCAAGCTATTCGCAGGAATCTTTCAGGAGCTGGTATCCTTGTAGCTGCTCAAATGATGCCGGATACAAAAAGAGCAAAAGGCGAAGGAAGTGCCGCTAAAGAATTAGCCGACCAATTGGGGATCAGCGAATCCACTGTTAAACAAGCCAGACTTATAAATAGCGAAGCGCCGAAAGAAATCCAAGAAGAAGCGCAGCAGATTGTGGAAGAAGTTAAGAATGGTAATATATCCATCAAAAAAGGCTCGCAAATGCGCAGAGAACTTAACAACAAGGATAATGAACAAAATGCCGATATTTCTCCTCATCCACGGCATGAAAGCTCGAGAGACCAGCTGCTCGCTTCAGTGATTCAACACCTTGTAGAAAATGACCAGATCTCTGCTTCAGAGATGATTGTTACCCATTTCTTTAAAAAAGCAGAACGGATCGTCTTTATTAAGCTGCTGCCGAAGGCAGTAAGAGGAAGATTCTCAAAGTGTACCGGGTACACTCTATAACCCGTAGTCGGCAAGATAAAGGATATATATGTGTCATGGTCTAAATCCTTATAACATAAGGACTTAGACACATATAGGTCCATTTTGACACATATGTATGGTTTACGTAACTCCTTATGCCATAAGGAGTTAGCTATATATGTGTTTTGGTAATTCCTTACAGGATAAGGAGTTACCAGATGCTTACGAGACAAGAAATCGGTTATTAGTCTACCATTAGTGTGCCAGTGAGAGTATTAGTGTACCGTTAGTGTGCCGATTAGTCTACCGTTGTAATCGGTACAGCGATTTTCTTTCTTTTTTTTGTTGTATATTCGTATTAGTGTGCCGGGAAAAGCATTTATATAATAGCGGAAAACTAACGGCACAGCGATTTTTTTACATATTTTTGTAGTTTATTAATTAACATATAGATTAATAATTATGCTTGATTATAATAAAAACATGAAAACAAGCAAAGAAAATCGAGAAACGTTTAATATATCACAAGTTAATATTTTTGATATAGAAAATAATGAAATTCGCTTAGTTATAAATGGAATTGAATACATTGTTAAAATACGAAAAAGTAAAATTAATCAAATACACAATATTGTTATAAATGAAATAATAAAAAATTATGGTTCAATAGATATTCTTAATAATGCATTAATAAATGACATCGAGAAATTTCCGGCCAGAAAAAATAAAAATGGCGATGATCGAAAAGCAAAACTAATAGCAGATCAATATAAAATATCTGTTTCATGTGTTTATCAAGCACAAAGAATACTTAGAGAGGCACCATATGAAATTTTACAGAAAGTTCGTAGCGGAGAGATGCTTATTAAAACAGCGTATAAATTAATAACAAAAATAAAAACAAATGATTAAAAAAGCAACCTTAACACAGGTATTAAATCAATCAATAAAAACAAAAACAGTAACAGTACGAAACATACCTGTCCGTGATGCCACTGCTTGCGTTGACACGATTTTTAAAACTATTGCCGAAGCCCTCATTAGAGGGGAAAAGATAGAATTACGCGAATTTGGAGCATTCTCTGTAAAAAATATACCTCAGCGGAAAAAATATCCAAACGGCGTTATTCCTGCTCATGGAAGCATTGTTTTTAAACCGTCGCAGAAGCTCAAACAGGCTGTTTGGAACAGGGTAAAGTAATTCAATTCGTGTGACCGGCTCACTAATTAATAGATAAATAAAATGCAATATTACGCCATCCAGGTAAGAACACGCTCCGAGGAAAATTTTATCAGGCTCTTTAATAAAGAGAATCCCGATAATCCGTTTAATATCTATTTTCCTAAAAGACAGCTCAATATCAGGCGTTCAGGTAAAACAAAACTTACAACATACGCAATATTCCCTGGATATATTTTTATAGAATCGAATAATGAAGATATTATTAATTACCAATGGACATTCAGAAAAACTGAAGGTTTTTACAGGTTTTTAAAATCAAACCAGGAAATATGCCCTCTATCTGATCAAGACATGGAGTTGGTTCTTCATTTTTTAAAAATCGTTGGATCTGTCGCCGGTGTATCAAAAGTATATTTTGATAATAATTCCAGAATTGTTGTTTTAGAAGGTCCGCTTGCGGGTCTTGAAGGAAGAATAGTAAGCGTTGATAAAAGAAAAGGCAGGGCAAAAATTAAACTCGATCTTTATGATGATTCATTCTCAATTGATCTTGCTTTTGAAGTAATTGGTTTATCAGAATCTGTTAAAAAAGCGTCATAGTAATTTATGAAGAAAATAATTATCAAAAGGAAATCTTACGCCGGCAAAGGGAAAACAAGAGAAATATTAGCACATAACATAAGGCAATTAAGACTTAAAAACAATTATACACAAGTTAAACTTGCTAAAATCGTCGGAGTATCCGCACAGGCAATCAAAATGTTTGAATGGAAAAAACTATATCCAAGCGAGAGAACATTGGAAAGAATAGCGTCTGTCTTTAAAACAGAAGTTTACATTTTATTTAAACCCAAAAGAGGAAAATTATTATAATGAGGCATTTTCTATTTGAAGATAAGCCATATCGAATTGATTCCCGTTTTAAACGAAAAAGAAATGAACAGGATTCCGCGGTGGCATTGTCCAGATTGCTTCGCAGATTTAATCCTAGGAATCGTACTGGAAGCAGCGACATCAGCTCAGAAAGCAAAGGCGTAAGAAGCCGAATTGATATGCGGCAGAAATGTAATGTAAAAATGCAATATTCAAACAGTATCGATGCCCATCGAGTACAGACTAAAAGTTATCTCACAAGAGAAGGTACAGATATTGACGGCAGTAACGCAAAATTATATGGTACAAACTTTGATGAATATCAGGCGAATATGGTAGATCGTAATTTTCGTATATTCCTAAGTCCCGAATTCAACAAATATAACCTAAAAGACCTATCAGAACAATTCATTAAAAAGCTTGAACAGCAAACCGGATACAGCCTTTATTGGCAGGGAGCGAATCATTATGACAGACCCCATCACCACGCGCATATACTAATTAACGGCAAAGACAAAAACGGAAAAGAAGTAATAATACCTCGTGACATTGTAAAAACCTTTATGAGAGAATATGCCCGTGATATTTGCACATCACAAATCGGACACAGAACAAACGAAGAAATCGAGCTTGAAAAATCGAGAGAACCGGGCGCCATGCGTTATACGCGGCTTGACGATAATATTAAAGAAATTTGTCCTGATAATAATATAATCAAAACAAATCAAATATATGCAAACAGGGAGCGCGTTTTATTAAGACTTGAGAACTTGCGAAAAATAGGATTATGCAATTTTAATAACGGATCCTATATTCTTGACACCCAATGGGAAGAGAGCCTGCGGGCCAACTCACGATATAATACATTTTTATCAGCGCGTTCTCAATTGCAATTTTCGGATCAATCCAATTTAAAAGTTTATTCCGGCGAACACGGAAACATATCAGGAAAAGTAACTAAAATATTCACTCCCGAAGATGATACCAGCAATAACCATGCAGTTGTTATTGAATGTCAGGACGGCAAAGCATATTTTGTACCGTTGCTGAAACCTCCCAGTATGTACGATTACAAAACCAAGATAAGGATGGGTTTAATGGAAGGCGATACCATAAATGTCCAAACCTTAGAAAATCAACGCGGCAGACTAACACCGGTATTTTTCAAAAGCAATACGAGAAACAGGAATTAAATATAGGAGGGTAATTCATTTATGGAAGAATCTGATAATGACAATAGGTATTTATTAATTAACAAAGTAATAAAGAGGAATTAATTATGACTGATGAAGAATTTTCAAATGAACATTTCTGGAAAAAAGAACCTTTAAAAGAAATTCTTAATATCCAAAAAGTATTAAAACCGCTTGGATATAAAATAATCGGTTTCAATGAAAATAATAAAACACCTATTGTCTTATTTTTAGAAAAAAAACAATCATTTGTTCGGATAGACTAGGACATCCCTGCTGTTTTCAACCATATTGGCGAGCGTTTTACTGTTAATAATTCCAATTATTGATTTTATTGTACTTAACAAATTTTCTTGTACAAGTATATTACCGTCTTGATTGGTAATCATACTTGATCTGTCAGCTTTTGTAAGTATAGTTGCGATTTCCAATGCTCTTGCAATCGTTTCTTTAGTTTCACTCAGTCCCTGTTTTTCATTTTCATTCATGTAAATACCCTCCGGGGTGTGATACCTCCGCACAAGCGGTGGTTGTTTCGTTGCAATAATTGTATCACATTCCGGGGGTTTTAATTGAATTAATTATAAGGTGTTAACAAATGAATAATTTAAACGATATTAAAGACAAAATAAGAAAACTTCTTGCCCTGTCAAAAAGCGACAATGAGAATGAAGCTGCTTCGGCTCTTGAGAAAGCAAACGAACTTCTTTCCAAATATGACCTTGATGAATCTGAATTAATATTTAACTCAGTTTCTGTAAAATATGTTAAAACTTATGTCCCATGGAAAACTGTTATATCAAATGCGGTTGCTTGGTTATACGGTGTTTATAAATATAAATCAAATGGAAATTTAGTTTTTGTAGGCTTGGATATTTATACTTTTTTAGCCTCTGAAATGTTTGAATATTTAATTAAAACAATTGAAAGAACCGCAAAGAAAAAAATAAGAAAAAACGCGAAATATCTTTTTCGTAAATCTTTTAAATACGGCATGGCTGACAGAATATATGATCGTATACATGAACTCGGGCAATCATGTTCATGGGCTCCATACAGAGATATAAACATTGAAGAAGCCAAAGAATTCGCCGAAAAATCTATAGAACTTATCGAAGTAAAGTCACTTAAAAAAATAAAATTAAACCGTTCTGCTTTAAACAGAGGAATATATCACGGCAACAATATCTCTCTTGCCCGTCAGGCAGGACATAATCATGTCGCACTATTACAATAAGGAGTAAAAATATGAGAGAAGAAGAATTAATTAAATTAATTACTGCTATAACAAGCGCTGGATACAGATTAATATCTCTTAACTATTCTAAAGAAAGAACAGAATTCCCTTTAGGAGATGAAGTTCAATTATTACTTGTTAAAGATCATAAAGAAAATCAATCAAGTTCATGAAAATATTCTGCGAATTTTAAACACGCTTTGTGTAAATCTTCTATGAAGGCTTCCAAACCTATTCCTTCCTGCACTATTTTAGGATTAGCTTGATAGTAAGGTAAAATTCTTTCTAAAGCCATCTTCATTTCACTTGATACAAACGCTCTTTTTTCTTTCATGTGAATACCCTCCGGGGTGTGATACCTCCGCACAAGCGGTGGTTGTTTCGTTGCAATAATTGTATCACACTTCGGGGGTTTTTATAAAAAGGAAGTTTTAAGTTTAATAAAATGGATCTAACTAATGTAAAACAAGATAATCCCTCATGGTGGATATATGCCTTTCAAAATAAAGGGGAAATTACCTGTATTGTCCATAACGGATTAAATAAATACGGTAGAGATAAATTAATAGAAAAACACGGGAAATTTTATGAAATATTCGGAGATTATCCTTCAAAGTACAGCGCAGAAAAAGCAGCCCTCGAAATAGAAAAACAGGAATCTCTCGATCCTATTTTTTATCCAAATAAAGATACAGAAAAAGCATTTCAAACACAACTTAATAATTTAAATAAAGATAATTCAACCATAATTAATATGGGTAAGCTGCCTCCCATTTATTCCGCCTTGGGTATTAAAGATAAAGAATTAAAAACGAATGTTAAAGCAATATTAAAATCACAGGGGTTTGAAGGGCATAACAGACATCAGATACCGAAAGAAATTATTAATAACCTGCTTCCGCTTGTTTATAATCCTAAAGCTGTATTCAAATCATTATTAAATTCCGATAATCCTGATGCTTTCATTGCCGTTCTTGACGCAAAAACAGCCAAACAAGAGCAAATAATCGCTATTTTATCGCCTTCAAAAGACGGGCAGGGATTTACTTTTATACCGTCAGTTTATGAAAAACATAATTTTGAACGTTTTCTTGAAAGAACTCATGAAGAAGAAAAAGTACTTTATGTAGCCAGTAAATGGAAAGGTTCAGAAATATGGGGTACGCTCCAATCGCGTCCTCGCCATAATTCTGAACCCTATATCAATAATATAAAAGACTACGGAGATATTGTCAAGCATTTTTCACAAGATAATCAAATAAAAAAGGAGAACAATATGGCGGATTATTCAGACCAAAAAGTTCAATTTGAATGGGAAAAAACCAGTCATTATGAAATACCTAAATCGGAGATAGAGCTTATCTCTACAGAACATATTAAATTTGCCTCTGATGTTTATTGTATAGGTGCAAAAAAAGAAAATGATAATGAATCTAGTATATCGATTTATCATGAACCGGAAGCTTTTTCTTATGATTACCCTGATAATTATTATCATTTCGATGTTGGTATCGAAACAATGAAAAAATTAGTTGAAGATACTCTGACAAATTTAAATAATGATTTTCCAAACCAAAGCATAGGTTTTGTTTCTCTTTGTGAATATCTCGATAAAAATATAAACGAAAATAAAATCGAACAAATTAATAAATTCATTAATGAAAAATCAGAATTACAAGAAAATGGAACATTAAAAATATCTTCAGAAAACTGGAAACAATTAAATAACAATAAACCTTTTGCCGAAGGTTTTTTGGATAAATATGCAAAAGAAGTAAAAGAAGAACAGTCTCTTAAATCACCTGCCCAGGCAGATGAAAATATAATTAGCAAGGAGAATTCTATGTCAGATGTAAACGAACAAGAAGGAAACGCAAGAGATCCAAAAGAGGAAGCGTTTCTCGCTACAGTCCATCAGCGAAAGGTAATAACCGAAGCCATGAAAGCCGGTAACCTTTGTTGCTTGCCCGGCGCGGAAGGGTATGCCGACACAAAACCGGCAGTCAACCTTATAAACGGCACCTATTACCACGGAGCGAACATGATGTTCCTTAAAGAACATGCGCGGAAAAACGGTTACCCATCGGCAGAGTACCTGACATTCGATCAGGTACAAAAAGCAAGAGTTTCAAACCCGGATATTGTAATTCGTCAGGGGCAAAAAGGCGTATCGATTTACGTCAGCGAAAAGAACGAAGAAACAAATCAATGGGAAGACAAAAGTATCCGCTTGTTTAACGTCGCTCAAACATCAAAACCTGCCGAAGTAAAAGCGTTTGCTGTTGAAGTACAGCAGCAGAAACTGAAAGAAAAGGAAGCTTACTTACAGACCCAATACGGAACAGGTTTTACTCTTGATAAAAAAGAAAAACAATCCGGTCCGGATATTATTTGCTCATCAACAAATCCTGTTCAATACATCGGACAATATCTTGCCGCGGTGTCTATAGGGAGCAAATTCCAGGTAACAAAAGAACAGGCCGCCGAATTTTCCAAAAACTTGGAAAGCGCCTTGTATGCAAAAATGGATAACGGACATACTAATCCGTTCCTCCTCTCCAAAATTTCCAATGATGCAAGTATCGTTTGTAAAGAAGTGATCAAAGAAGCAAAAATAGCAACTCAAAAATTGGAACAGCCTCAGCAGGAACAGGAACAAACACAATCACGTGGGCATAAAATGTAAAACCAAAACGGAGATACTTCGTTGAAGTATCTCCGTCAAAGGAAACTCAAATGAAGGAACAGGAAAACACACAGCAAATCCAACAAACTTTTTTAGCAAGCAGAAACGGCGCTATTGTTCGATGCGCTTCGATAATGGTCGATTCAGGCAGAAAAGACCTTGCAAAGCAAATTCTAACAACAACAAATATCGATAAGAAAAAGTTTGAAGAAATAAAACAACAGAATAATTAAGGAGTAGATTATGGCTTTTATCGAAGGAAACTTTTTTAATGAATCAATTAAAACAGAAATATTAAAAAAGATGAAAAATATTTCTAATGATAATAAATATATTATATTAGAATCACCAGAAGAAATAATATTTTATGATTTTCATAAAGATGAAGGACTTTCTCTTTCTGGAAAATTAAATTCATTTAAAGAAAATATTGGTAAAGAAATATTAGACTCTATTGCGGAAGAGAATAACTATTATTTTAAAACCAATAAAAATTATAATGATATTGAACTCTATGACATTCCCAATGCTAATACTACTATGCATAATTATTTTGAGGATTTAACTTTTCGTTATATTTCTTCAAACAAAAATAATATATGTACTTCTTATGATTTTAAAGAAAAAGTAAATATAGAACATGAAAAACATTTAACCTATGATAAATGGGAATATAATAATACCCTTCTTCCTCATGATGAATATTTGATACACAAAACAGATAATGGATGCTTGAATTTTAATATAATTAAAGATAAAATTTCTGATAAAGATTATAGCTTAAATATTTCTGATAAAAATCGTCACAGCAATGTAGATAATCAAAATATACCATATGAAAAGGGTGGTACTTTATTTTACAAAGGAAGTTTAGATGATCTTAAAGAAATTGTCGTCAATACAATTGAATATATAGACAATACACGAGAATACTCATTAGATAACATAAATACTTTTATTAATCAAAATAATAATATACAGCTCGAAGTAGCAAAAAAGGCAGGTCATGTACAGGGCGTTTGCGAATGTGTTGTCATTCTCGGCGATAACCATGATCTTGCGAAAAAACTAATGACTGAAACAGGCGTTACAAAAGATATTGCAAAAAAATTCGCAAACCCTGAAACATACAAAGCTCTTGAACAAGGAATATTTGCGCCAAAGCAGGAACAGCAGCTTGAACAGACTCAGGGAGTAAAAAGATAGGAGGAGAAATTTATATGGATGAAGAACAAAAAAAAATACAATCAAAAGAACAAGCCGAACATGAAGAATTTATGTGGAATAATATGTCTATAAAAGACATAAATAATATCCAAGAAGCTTTAAAACCTCTTGGATATATGATTATTGGATTCAGAGAGAAGAAAAATATAACTTTTGTTCTCTACATACAAAAAATATAATTACCATTATTTTTTTTCGTAAACCCAAATAGTTTCTTTTTTACATTCTTTTATGATATTATCAAAGTTATTACTGTTAAAAACTCTGATAACTGTTCTCATCGTATTGAGCAAACAATCACTCATTAAAACATTTCCTTCAGAATCTGTAATTAAAGATAATTCTTTTCCGGCATTTAATTTAATCGCGATTTCAAAAGCTCTTGCGATTATTTCCTGATTTTCATTCATGTGAATACTCTCCGTGGTGTGATACCTCCGCACAAGCGGTGGTTGTGTTGTTACAATAATTGTATCACATTCCGGGGGTTTATATAAATCAATTAAAAAGTTACTTAAAAACCAAGGAGAATAATATGGCATTTAAAACAGATTTAACCTTAGAAAAGGAAATTAACAATCAACAAGAAGATGAGTGGACAAACCATACTGAAGGGACGCTTGACGTAAAATCATTAACACATACTTTCGGTAATAATAAAGCATTATTTGAAATCATTGATAATAATATACTTTTTTATGCGAATAAATATGTTTCTCCATATGTTTATACAATGCCCCCGAATACTCCTGATTTATTCCCAAAGAATTTTGTTGATAATGTCATATCAAAATTTGAACATGAAAAAAGTCCTAATAATTGGGAAATGGATAAATACATGAAATCTTTTGTAGACAAACTTAATCTATCCCATCAGGAAGAAAATAAAAAAGAGCTGCCTTTTGAACAGCAGATTAAACTTGCGGAAAAAACCGGTTACATCCAGGGTGTTTGTGAATGTGTTGCGGCTTTAGGCGATGATTATACACTTGGTAAAAAACTCTTAACCGAAATGAATGTCGATATAAATATGGCAAAGAAATATTCAAACCCCGAAACTTTTAAAAAACTGGAACATGGTATATTTGCACAAACACAGGAACAAAAACTTGAACAAACTCAAGGCATAAAACTATAAAAAGGAGCAAAACGATGATCAGAAGTGATGTTAAAAGCAGCTATCATAATAAAAAAATAAAAATCATCCAGAATAAAACAGAGAATAAGAAAATACGTCCTCTTATTAAAACAACAAATAACAGACGTAAATCTAAATAAAAAGGATTTTATATGACACAAATAATAATCAGCAGTCAGGCAGAGTATAATAATGCTGTTAAAAACGGACAGCATTTAAATAGTGAACTTATTATACAAAACACTCCTGATTTTATAACTGTTCATACAGATGTAACAGTCGGGAAAAACGGGCGATGTAAAGCCAATGAAAAACCAAGTATCACAATTACAGTCAGAGAAAATGGAATTGCATCCGCTCAAGGGAAAGCAACTATAAATGCTTTTGATAATGCTAATATTATCGCAAAAGACAATTGTAAAATATATTTACATGATTCCGCTTTTGGTAATGTAATTGATCATTGTCAAATCAATTTAAAAGGATCCTCAAAAGTTAATGCCGATGGTAATTGTACCGTCCATGCTTACGATGAAGCTGCAGTATCTGCATCTGGAAGCAGTAAAGTTTATACGTATCAAAAAGCAACTGCCAGAGGTACTGACGTCACAGCCTTATCAGGCCGCGGGGAATCAACTTTACACGGACAAAAGAATTGTAAAATAACAGCAAAAGACAATTGCGTTATCTATGCAAGTGATAACTGTCTTGTCTTAGCCGCGGATAATTGTCTTGTCGTAGCCGGTAATAATACTAAAATAGCTGCAAAAGACAATTGTTTAATAATGGCTAAAGACAATCCGCATATAACTCTCAATGATAATTGTGAACACGTAAATCTGGATAATGTTAATGATAAAAATATCATGGGAACATTAAAACAAATGGCACAATCAAAAGCGGTTACAGAACGTCCTTATGTCGCCATTCAGGTTTTGAAAGATAATATTCCTCCTCAGCGAAAAGAAGCGGTAAACAGACGTCTTAATACAATGGGATTAAAAGATCAAACATCGACTAAAAATTATTTATATAGTCTTATTGAAGCCGAACCAGTTGCCAAAAATCAAACACAATCGCAGAAATTTGAAAAACAACTAGAGCTAGCGCGAAAATCCGGTTACATAGAAGGCGTATGCGAATGTGTCGCGGCTGTCGGAAATGAACAAAACATGGGCAAAAAACTCTTAACCGAAATGAACGTTAATAAAGACATGGCACAAAAATTCGCAAATCCGGAGACGTATAAGAAATTGGAACAGGGCATATTTGCACAAACTCAAGAACAAAATCTTGAACAGATACAGGGAGTTAAAAGGTAAAAAACATTATGATGGCACCTCAGACTATCATTATTTCCAAATATTTGTTACATTTTATTATTAAACAGGCTTTTATGGCGAAAACAGACATATTAAACCAGTTTGACAACTCCAAAAAACATGGTATAGTTACAGATGAAGAACTATTACAGAGAGGGGTAATATATGATTCCAGAGGAAGAATTGAAGAAGATTTACGAGGTGTATCCGAAAATTATAGAAACACCGAAAAGACCGGAGTTAAAAACTTATTTACCAACGGAAGATCAATTCCTATCGCAACAAGCCTTGTTGAAGAAACACGAATCAAAGAATAATATTAAACCAGTTTGACAACTCCGAAAAACATAGTATAGTTATAAATATGAAATGTGAAAAATACATAACCGGTAAATATGCTCTTAATATACACCATCCTGAAGATAATAATGAACCTACAGGAGACTGGCACGGTTATATTTGGGATAATATAACTGAATTACCCAATGAAAATATAACTTATGCAGGAGATGGTTTTAAAATTAACACCTTTTCAATTTGGGGTGATTTTGGAATATATGATGATACCAACAATTTCAAAAAAAAAGGAATTATAATAAAAGAAAAATATGTTTTTGTTGCAGATTATTATAGAGCTATATTGGATTTAATATACCACAATTTTCTTAACAATGAAAATTTAATGGGATTAAATTGCATTACTTATGATCATTTTGATAATAATAAACAGATCGATATTATATTTGATAAAATTAAATTACTCAATAATAATATTAATGAAAAACAATATGCAAATTTAGAAAATTGGATTTTATCAGAAAAAAAATATTTCCTCCAAAGAGTTGCGTAAAAGGTTATTTGCTATGAATATCAACAGGCAATATTTTGAAAACACATTACAATTTAATAAAGAAAAGACAGATAGAATCCTTTTAATGTATGATATTGCTAAATCAATTTCCAGCGATAATAAAAACTTAATAATAAAAGGCGGTACTGCTTTATTATTCTGTTATGGATTACCTCGCTTTTCTACCGACTTAGATTATGACGGTATAGATTATATTTTAAACATTAATAATAATGTTACTAATGTTTTTAAAAATAATAATTTAGAACTTTCAAGCATAAATATTAAAAAAGACACTGATACGGTTAAACGTTTTATGGTTCATTATAAAGAAGCGGAATATAATCCTATTAAAATAGAAATTTCATTCAGAAATATTGATAATGATAATATACTTGATTATAAAACAAATATTAACGGCTTAAATACATATAACATAAATTATTTAGCAAACAATAAGATAAATACATTCCTTGACAGAATGGCTGCCCGAGACATTTTCGATGCTGCTTATTTGTTTAGGGAATATCCTGATGTAATTGACAAAGGCTTAATATTAAAATGTAAAGATAAAATGAATTCAATTGGCATAGATCAACTTGAAAAAATAATCAAGAGCGATGAAATTCTAAAAGATTTCGACACCGATGACATTTTAATAAACTTCGATAAAAATTTAAATAATTTATACAATGAAAATACTGAAATTACTCGTTCAAGATCAAGATAATTATTCAAATTTTTAAACATACACAGATAAAGAAAATATAAATCGATTTCAATAAATATAAAATAGATAAGTTTTAAATGTCAATAAACACTAGCTACACTCCAAATCCTCAAAACACCTCAAACGCAGGACAAATGTTTTTCGATTTTTCTGATAATAAAGCATTGCCACAAAGAAATACTACAGAAACATTCAATCAGGTTGGAAAAAAATTAAATCTTGAATTAATAGGTAAAATAGTTTTTGAATACGATTCTGATCTAATTGACAGAGATACAGCAATAAAGCGGTTACGAAGTGAAGCAAATTATCCATCATTTTTTGGCGTCGACAGACTTCTTGTTAAAAAAGAGCAGCCGGAACAAAAACTTGATGAAGATTCAATAAAAATCCAAAATAATGATTTTAGTCCATACGGCGCTTGGGAATATTTCAATGAACGTCTTTCTAACAGTGAACGGGAACAATACAATAGGAAAGCAATTGAAATCCTTGGAAAATCTAAAGAGCAGAAACTCGATCAAAAAGACTTATTGACATTACGCCGTTACAGCGGATTCGGCGGCATCGATGCCGGCAACGAACGCGGAGTTCTTTATGATTATTACACTTCACCTCCTGTTGCGCACCTTACCTGGCAGCTCTTAAGAAATTCATGCGATATTGAATATGGCGGGAAAATTCTTGAACCTTCGTGCGGTACAGGCGTATTTTTTGAAACTGCTCCAAAAGACTGCGCTTTGTCATTTACAGGCGTTGAACTTGACAAAAGGACAGCACAGATCGCCCAGCTCCTGTACACAGATAAATATAAAGAAATATTAAACATGAGCTTTGAAGCCTTCAATCTTTCCGACAAATCAGGTGAATATGATCATATTATCGGCAACGCGCCGTTCGGTGAGCGAAGCGCAGCGCTGTCTTCCCTCGATATGCCTAATGAAAAATCTCTTGATAATTACTTTGTCAGCCGCAGTATCGACAATCTTAAAGATGACGGGACTATGGCGCTTATTGTCGCTCCCGGAGTACTGGAAAATAAAACAAACGAAGATTACAGACTTGGGTTATGTAAAAAAGCGCAATTTATAGGAGCCGTCAAATTGCCTAATCGCAGTTTCCATCATACCCACACCCAGGTAACACCGGACATCCTCTTATTCCGTAAATACCCAAATGATATAAAGGAACGTCTCTCAGCCATTGATAATAAAATATTTAAAACATTACCGCTATACGACGAAAACTTTATTAATGGAACGTACTTTGAAAACCATCCTAACCATGTTGCAGGTGTTTTAAGCAAGGGAACCGGTCAATGGGGAAATGATGAAGTTAAAGGAGATATAACGCCTGAAAGCCTGAAACAAATACTTTCTTCTTTCACGCCGGCAGAACCTAACCATGACAACATATTTGAACAAATAAGAGAAGATTACGATCTTCCAAAAGTTTCAAAAATTGGCGATACCCTTAATTTAACAAATTCAGAAATTGTACAACTTAATAACAAAGAATTAAGGCACGGCGCTTTAAAATTACATGAAGATAAAACATATATTCTTTCAGATAAATATTCATGGATCCTTGCTTCTGAAGATAAAAAAATCGCAGAAAAATTGTTTGATATAAAAGCTATTACTGCTGAAGTACATGCAATACAATATGCAATGCAGATTCCCACTTTGACATCGGCAAAAAATACATTAAGGATAAACCAATACCAAAATTTATGCCAAAATCTACTGTCAGAATACCAGCAAAAATATAAAACGCTTCCGGCAGATGATCCTGATATTAAAAAGTTTGTACGCGACAACCCCGCTGTACAGGGTATATACGAAGCATTTTTGGCGCCCACGGATCCTCTTTTAACAGATAATAACGTTTACAAAAAAGATATAGAAATTGTAAACGGTCATAATATGGCAATTACCGCGCTTTTAACGCTGCGAGAGAAGATGAAAGACGGGACGGAAGAAAATATACGCGCCATGTTTCCTCAGAGTGTAGATACTCTTATTGAAGAAATGAAAAATCATAATGATATTTTCTTCACACCGCAAGGCGGCTTCCAATTACGTGAAGATTTTATCTCAGGAGATGCATGGAAGAAAATCGACGAATTAAGAAAAATAGCGCAAACCGAATCTGTTGATTGGTCAAAAAAACTGCTGCTGCGGGGAGCTGACGAACTGGAAAAAGCCGTCGGATGGGCGCCCATAGAGGAAGCCGATTTTTCCCCGCGTTCTTCATGGGTTCCGCAGGTAATTGTACGCGATTGGATATCAAGCGAAGATGGTCTTGGAAACAAAAATCTATATAGACTTGGAAAAAATGAAGAAGGAAAATGGGGAGTAACACATCACAATAATGACGCTTGGCAGGAATACAGCGATCCTATTACTTATTATCTTAACGGTCAAAAACAGCGAAGCCGCAATATCGATACGGACGCTTTCAATAAAGAACATGATGATTTATTCCGTTCATTTATTTCTAATCACGAAGAATATAGAAAACAGCTTGAATCAGAATACAACCGAAAATTTAAAACACACATCATAGCGCCCGTTAAAACATACCCTGTTGAAATTTCCGGTTGGAGAAACGCCGAAGAAGGAGGAAAAACACTAAAACCCCATCAATGGCAGTCTATACATCATCTTTATCGTAATCAATGCGGTATTTCCGCTCTGGGAACAGGTTTTGGAAAAACTGTTACGGCTATTTCTCTTATGTCCCTGTTACGCCAGGAAGGAAAAAGTCATCGTATTTTCTTGCAAGTCCCGAACAATAAGGTTAAAGACTGGATCGAAGAAATAAGCAATGTAAGACCTGACTTAAAAATTGCATCGATTGACCCGGAAGAGCCTGGTTATCAAAGCCGGGACAAGCGTTACGCAAAATATCAGGCTATGGCAAGAAGCAATGCCGACATCATCCTAATGCCGGAAAGCTCGGCAAGCGAGATTGGATTAAAACCGGAGAACGACAAGAGAGTAACAGAAAACATCGCTTTTAATTACAAACTTGAAAAATCGGACGGAACCGCTCGTCAGCAGCAAATGGCGGAACTTAAAGGAGAGAAAAAAGCAGTCAGCGGAAAAACAAATGTAACAGTCTGCTTTGAGGACTTTGGCTGCGATGCGCTTTTTGTAGATGAAGCTCATCGATACAAAAATCTTTTTACATCTTCTTTATCAAGAGAAACAGGCCTGAATGACGGCAGGCAATCCGCAAAAGCCATGTCTCTCTATAAAAAAAGTGAATACATCCGGGAACAGAACCAGGGTAAGAATGTTTATCTTTTAACAGCAACGCCGCTTACAAATTCGCCGCTTGAATATTACAACATGATGCAATATATCGCTCCTGAGGAGCTGCGGCGCATGGGCGTTTCCACCATTGACGGCTTTATCCGGGAGTTTGCGAACATCGAGCAGGGCTGGCTTTACGACTGGTCAAACGGTCAGGCAAAACAGGGTAATATTTTAACAGGCTTTAAAAACCTTCAAACGCTTCAAAATCTGTTTTTTACATATACAGATTTACAGAACAATCCTGACGCGATAGGTCTTGATAAACCGAAAGCGGAAAACAAGCCTCATATAATCCCTGCTGATAAAAAACAGATGAGCGTTGTTAAACAAATTTCAGATGAACTTGAGAAATATAAAAAAATGCCGGCAGAACAAAGGAAGGAATCTTATGATGGGCAGAACTTCCTTACTTTTTATTCTCAATTAAGGACAGCAAGCCTTGACCTTGAACTTTTCGATCCGCATAAATATAAGAACTGGAAAAATCCAAAACTTGAAACACTTGCACATAACGCCTATGAAAGTTATCAAAAAACAAAAGGCGGACAAGTTATATTTTGCGACAGAGTTTTTTCCTCAGACGCCAGTTTTAATATACATGAAAAAATAAAAACAGAACTTATTGCGCAAGGTTTTAAAGAAAAAGACATTGTAATCGTAAACGGCTTTACAAAATCTGGCGGTAACAAGAATGAAAGCGCCATTGAAAAAGAGTGTTCAAAAGCTGTCGAGGATTATAATGCCGGAAAATACAAGGTAATAATCGGATCCACCGCATGTATCGGCGAAGGACTAAATTTACAGAAAAATTCTTCCTCGGTACATCACTTTGACATTCCATTCAGACCGTCAGATTTTATACAGCGAAACGGCCGTATTGACAGGCAGGGAAATGAACAAGACACTGTTAATCTTAATACATATCTTTCCGCCGGAACAATAGATAATTATTCCGTAAATCTTGTACAGCGAAAAGCGAACTGGATTGACCAAATGCTGCGTACAAAATCTGATGTATTTACAAATCCCAATGATGATAACGCAATCGATGCGGACGAGCTTTTGCTTGCCCTCACTGAAGAATGGGGAGATAAAGAAAAAGCCGTAGAACGCCGCGCGGAACTCGAAAGACAGAAAGAACAGCAAATAAAAGAAGCGCAAACAAAACAGATGAAAGGACACCTTAAAAGTCTTTCCCTTGCGCTTGGTTCTCTTGAGCCTTTAAAGAAAAATACAGAGTCAAATGAATATAAAAAACGTCTCGCCCAGGTTAATAATCTCGAAACAGCTTTAAAGAATAACCCTGTATTTACGCGTCTCGATCTTTTTGAAAGTCGCGAACCGTTTTTATATAATTCCGATAAAAATAAAATCTTCCGTAAAGGCGATGTTTTTATTACAAACTATAATACATTTCAAATTGATTCAATTAATTTCAAAAAACAAGAAGTTGATGTTACGGAACTTGTAAGCGACGAAACAAAACGAGAGCGTAAAATTAAACATTATGGAGACTATTCAGAAAAAACTCTTTCTTTGTCTGAAATTTGCGGCAGTAAAAATAAATGGTCTTCAAGTGAAGAGCTTTATCATATTGAAAAATCTTCAAAAGAGACAGCTGAAATTGCTAGAACGGCAGGTTCACAAACTTTTTATTCATTACCTGAAGATATTAAAGAAAAATACTACGGTCTTCATATCTTGGTTTCATCAAAACATTCAAATACGTGCAATCCTGTTGTTTTTCACATAGATAAAAACGGCGATTTAAATATTGGAAATTTATCTCATTTACGGTCAGAGGAAGGTAAAATACTTAATCCGTTTTCTGCTGAAGGAAAGGAAGCAATTACCAGCGCTCTTGAAAAAGGCATTAATTTTCCTGATGATCACACTGATTATAATAAAAATTTAATCCTTGAAACTCTTTCAAAAACAATGCCGCAATTAAAAACACAAATTGAAAAAGTTATGTTAAAAAATGAAAACGATCAGGAAGTATTAAAAGCAGCATTAATCGAAAAACCTGAAAAAACGATGAACTCAGATAAAGACCACTTACAAAGCCATGTAAGCGTTGTCAGAGCAAGGATTTAAAAGAGGAAATTTATGAACAGAAAAGATTTTGGTAAAAAAAGAGGTTACCATATTTCCTTTGATACAAGTATAAGAAAATATGATTTAATAAGACTGGTTAAAATTACAAAAGAGCTTAATGGTCGAATTTTTGAAAGTTTTAGATTAGGAAGTATAGAAATAACCAATAAAGAATTTAACAGAGAAAAAATATCAAAAAATAAAAAGAAAAAAACATTTTTCGAAACATTTGCGGAAGCTACTAATCCAAATAACAATCAATTAACAGATGATAAAGACAGTTTAATTGATTCATGTTATCAACGAGCATTAGAGAATATTAAAATAAGAAAAAATATTAATTTTAATGTTTTGGTAAAAGAGGTAAAGGAAAATAATCATGTATCAATTTAGGCATTTTATTTCTTTCAGTTATATATACATCAATACGCTCTTGCATACTTTTTTCAGCAAAATGAAGCACCAGCTCTATACACAATTCAAGAGAATCAGGCTTATAATCGCCTCTTACAATATTTGTCTCAATATCTTCAAAACAATTGATTACATCTTCTGTTTTCACTTTTACCCAATGACCATTTTTGTCTTGTATGTAATTATGTATTTTTTCCATCATGGAATAGCAAATTTCTTCATTTTCTTCAAAAGGCAATTTAAATATTCTTTCCATGAAACCGCGCAATACCGATGTCACAAAATCCATCGCTTCAGACTCGTGCATTTAATTATCCCTCCTGGGTTTGTAATATATCCGCACAAGCGGGCATTTGGTAATTGTTATTATAACACAACCCTAGAGGGTTTTTAAATATTATGATATAATATTGAAAGGAGTGTAAACCCATGTACTACAGTAACAAATTAATCGACGAGCTTGATTTACAGGTCAAACTCGACAAAAACATGTATGCCAACATACAGGCGCATAATGTCGTAAAAATGCTTAAAAGCAAAAAAGAAAATTATAAACTTTTCGGTATTTACTGGTGGGCTGTTAAAGACGCTATCAGAAAATACGTCAATAACGGCGCATGGTACTGCGGAGTACAGGACGATCCTCTTATGAAAGAACGTGCATGGCACGACAGCGAATACAGGACAATGGTAGCCGCCATGTTTTACATGAACGATCGGCGCGAAATCACATCTACCCATGAATGGTATGATAAAGACGGTGAAAAACATTTATATACATTAAGCGATGCCGACGCAGGTGTTTAATTAATTCCAATAATGGGAAATAACAATTACAAAGACCCTGATCTCATCGAAGCTATAAATGAATTGGACAAGGAATTCCCCGTATCTGGAATAGACGATTCCTTAAAAAATCATTTACAGCATATTAGAAACAATAAAAATAAAAAAATATTGTTTAAAAAAATATTATTTCATTTTTTCTTTTATTTGGCTTATTCATTTATAATTTTTTTATTATTCAGTGATTACAAGCTAAGTATTCCAGGCAGTATGACTTTTGGAATAACGTATTTTCTTATATTTTATGCTTTTTTTAAAACAAAAAAAAGAAAAGGAAAATAAACAATGAGTGACAACGAATTTCTCCGCGGCAAACCTCGTGACGCCAAAGACGAACAAGGGTTAATGCTTTTCTTCAAAATTTTAACATTTACAATCATATTTTTTGGTATATGGGCAGCAACTCAGCATTTTGCCAAAATTGTTAATTATGAACCCGGCTGGGTCGGAAAACCTTTCTATACAATAAAGACTGAAAAGTTTCAATATTCTTTATACAATCCTTTACTCATATTTTATTGGTTAATTATAAATTTTAAACGCACAGACATCCATCCTTTTCTTCTAAGTTCAATTAAAATTACAGGCTGGGTATCGGGTATAGCCATCGTTTTCTACTTCTTTATCGAATTCGTAATTATGAAAAACGGATTAAAAAATATTTTCGGTACGGCAAGATGGGCAAATGAAAAGGATCTGAAAAAAGCAGGATTATTGCAAAAAAAAGGCGGCATGATTTTAGGACAAGTTAACAAAGCAAAAGTATACTCTGCCTACGATCAATTTAAAGACTCTGTTATTCTACATCTCAAAAAACCGGCACAAAAAATAATACAAAGCGGTATTTACAATACAGTTTTATCCGCTCCCACGCGAAGTGGAAAAGGCGTTTCATGCGTAATCCCTACATTACTCTCGTATCCTGGAAGCGTCATTGTCTTGGATTTTAAAGGCGAGAATTTTAATTATACATCAGGATTCCGCTCGAAATTCGGTAAAGTCTACCGATGGGAACCGACAGGAGAAAAAGGCAATCATTTTAACCCAATGATGGAGATTCGTGCCGGTGAAGAAGCTTTTTCAGACGCGAACCTTATAGCAGATATACTGACAACCCCCGCAGAAGGTGGCGGAAACGCTTCGTCAGAACATTTTAGGACCGGCGCGAAAGATTTTCTAACTTCTGTTATACTTCATTGCCTCTGTTCCGACTGGAAAGACAAGAGCCTTCCCGGATGCAGGAAATTCCTGTCACAAGGCGATCCTGCAAATCCAAATAATAAAAAATATATTTACGATTTAATGATTAATTCCGACCACGGCGATGAACTCATTCACCAGGCTGTTGTCGAGGGCGCGACTGCTCAGCGTAACAGACCTGACGATGAAGGCGGTTCCATGCTTTCCACCGTAAATAATGCTCTTGCGGTATTTGCAGATCCAAAAATTTCAAGAAATACTTGGAATTCGGAATTCTATATTGACGAATTTGCCGAAACAAATGTTCCAATATCTTTATACCTTACAATACAATATAATGACGTACAGCGAATCGCGCCTTTAATTCGTATGTTCATTACTCTCTTTGCGCGTCGTTTCACAAGTGGCGAAACAAGCGCGTCGAATAGAAAATTTTCAGTACCCCTTTTATTCATCCTCGATGAGTTTGATAAATTAGGACGTATGGACGAACTTGAAATGAATATGGGTATCCATAATGGTTTCGGCATTCATTATTTTTTAATTTTTCAATCGTTAAATCAGTTAAATAAAATATATACAAAAGATCATTCCTTCCTTGCTCATTGCAGAAACAATATTATATATGCGCCCGGCTCCGGAGAATATGAAAGCGCGGAACTCATCTCCAAAATACTAGGTAAAGAATCAATAAGCCGCGCTTCCATCAGCTATTCAGGCGGAAAGTCCCAAGTAGGTTATTCCAGTAAAAATGTTTCCTCCCAGGAACAGGAGAGGAACCTTATGAACGCAGACGAAATTATGAAGCTCCCTCTCGATCAGTTTATTTTACTTTGCCAAGGGTATCCGCCTTATATCGGCAAAAAGAACGTCTATTACGAAGATCCCGTTTTTGATTCAAGAATTAAGAAAGATCCGGATACTAAAAAACCAGTTCCTTATTTTTCTGACAGAGATGGCGCTCTTAGAGCCGCCAAATCCACAATTAAAAAACTTGAAAAGCGCCGCTGGTTTGAGCGCGGCGATTTACAGCGTTCCGTAGAAATGACTGACGACGATATATCATCAATGTGGGAAAAACTCTCTGGTTTATATGACGAGGCTGATTCAAACCCAGTTTCTTCTCCCAATTTTCTTAAATGAAAAATAATAATATAAAACGTCTCGACGGCAAAAACAAATTAATAACACTCACTAAGAAATTGGAAAAAGATATTATTTCCTATTGCCGGGATAAAAATATCGAAAGCGAATCAGAACTTATCAGGCAGGCTGTTGCCAAATATATATACTCAGATTACGAAGATGAAACATTAAAACTCCAGGGGTTGAAACAGCTGAACGAAAAATATTTGGAACTTCGTGATATGTTAAATATTTTATTTGGTTATTTAAAAATTATGCACGTTAATATTTTGGCTTATCATCCTGAAATCGATTTACAATTTGCGGAAGCCGCTTATAATTCCGCAAATATGAGACATGATAAAGTTTTTAATTCCTTCCAGGACAGCCTTAAAAATGAACCGCCTTTTTTTGAAAGACTTTTGCATAAATATTATTCGGACAACAACAATGGGTAGATTTGAAGATGAATTGATTCTCCAGGAACGCCAGATGAAAAATCTTCTTGGAGATCTTTCAAAACTTATTCCTTACTTTGAAATTCCAACCGTTACTGACGTAAATGTTTACGGTGACGGCAATGTGGAAATTTGCGATTTTGAAAAAGGCTCCTATTATCCTGATGTCGTATTATCTCCGGCTGAGCGTATGAGAATAATTAACAGCCTTGCAAGCGTTTCTGATACTCCAATTGATAAATGGAAATTTGCTTCTTTGGAAAGTATTATCCCAAAGTACAATATCAGAACTACTGCCATTCTTCCCCCTGTTACGCGAGCTCCTGAAATCACTTTCAGAAAACCGGCTGAAAAAATATTTCCTCTGGAAGGATACCTTGAAGAAAACAGACTGTCCAAGGAATTTTACGATAAAATTGTTTCCCACATAGGAAAAAGAAGTAATATAGTGGTTTCCGGATCCACAGGAAGCGGAAAAACAACCTTTACAAACGCATGTCTAAAAAAAATGCAGGAACTAACTCCCAATGAACGATGGTTCGTTGTTGAAGACACTCCGGAATTGCAAACTGACAATCCTAAAGCCACTATGTTAAATATCCGAAAAGATCAGGCAGTAACAGCCGTCCAGCTCGCTCTACGCTGGACTCCGAAACGTATCATTTTCGGAGAATTAAGATCTGCCGCTGTCGCTATCGAATTATTGGATTCTGCTTGGTTATCAGGGCATCCGGGAAATATTACTACAATACATGCTGACAGCGCATCTGCCACTATCCCCAGGCTCGAAGGACTTTTAAGACAAATTATTTTAGGACAATTGCCTGACTTGGCAAATTGCATACATTTAATCGTTCATCTGTCAAACCGCGCCGGATTCGGTCCGTTTATCGATGAAGTATTAACAGTTGAAGAAATACAAGGAGGATCATAATGATAACATAACCAATAATAAATCTTTTTAATATTTAAAAATGTTTATCTCCGGAAAAAACCCATAAATATTTTTTAAGGAGATTTCTATGAATAAGTCACATCTGAGAAAATTTATTTTTTTACTATTTCTATTGCTCGCGTCAATGCCTATATTTGCGCAAAATTCAGGTTCCCTTGTCCCTGCCGGTTTAGATAATATGTCTACCCAAATTGTTGAGATATTTACCGGCAATATTGTTCGCATAATTTTAATCTGCTGCCTTGCAGGCTGCGCCGTAGCTTATGCGTTCAATAAAGACAATGAAAAAATGAAGCGTAACATTATCGCTATTGGTATTGCAATAGTAATTATCGTAGGCGCAAGCGGTATAGTAGGCATGATCTGGGACGCCTCAACGTCATAATTTATGGTTGATATGAGTCAATTTAAATTACCGATCCACCGTTCTCTTTTACAAAGAGAACTGGTCGCAGGTGTTCCTCAGGCTGGGATTTTCATCCTCTTCCTGCTCGGTTTGATTTTTGTTTACGGTTTGCGTATGTATTTTGTAATCGTTCCAATTGTTTTAATTTATTTCATTATGCGTCATTTAACAAAACAGGACCCTTGGTTAATTGATATTGTTCTCGATAACATAATGCAAAAGGATAGATATATACCATGAGTGAAAGTTTAGGTTTTTTTCATCAGCTCCTGCCCTGGAACTTTATAACAAAATATCACGAAGGCGTTGTTATCCAAAAAGACGGCATCTTGCAGCGTACATTTGCCTACAGAGCTCCTGATATTGATTCATCAGGAGCTCTTGAAATAAACACTCTTGCCTTGAGAGTTAACGATTTTGCAATGCGCTTAGGCTCCGGATGGGCGTTCCAATTCGAGGCCCAGCGCTTCATGCTCCAGGATTACCCAGACTCCAAATTTGACAATCTTGCTCCCTACCTGATAGACCGCGAACGAAGCGCCGCTTTTAATGCAGAAGATAAACATTTTGACAGTTTTTATTACCTCACTTTTATTTGGCGGCCGCCTTCTGAAAATATTAAAAAATTGACCACCATGTTTATACAAAGCTCGAATGACGAAGGCGCAGGAATTAAACAAAATGTTGATTTTTTTGTGAATGAATCTAATGCTGTCGCAAGCCTTCTGTCAAATTACCTTTTATTAGTTCCTCTCGACAATAACGAAACACTCGAATATTTGCATTCTACTGTTTCTCTCAATAACCATTTTATGCATTTTCCCCATACACAAATAATGCTTGATAAAATCCTGCCGGATCTCGAGCTACAAAATTCAATACCTATGAAACTTGGCAGTAAATATATCCCAATAGTCGGCATTAATGATTTTCCTGACGAATCATACCCCGCAATCCTCGATACCCTCAATCGTGCGCGTATCGAGTACAGGTGGGTTACAAGATATATTTGCCTCGATAAAGAAGAAGGCGTAAAACATTCCAGAAACAAAGAAAAATCACATCGCGGCAGTAAAAAATCATTTTTACAAACTTTCTCGGAAAGCACATCTGGGGAACCGACAAAAGCCCTTAATCACGGCGCCGGATTAAAAGAAAACGATTCCATCCAGGCTGGAATCGAAATTGAAAACGATAAGGCATCCCTCGGTTATATTACAACTTGTGTAATGGTTTGGGATAAAAACTTAAAAGAAGCAATGAAAAAAGCGGATTATGTTAAAACAATTATCAACTCTAAAGGGTTTACATCTAAAGATGAGAAATTTAACGCCCTTGAATGTTTTAAGGGCATGATGCCAGGACAAATCTATGCGAATTACCGCGCTCTGCCTGTCATGAGTTACACAATGTCGCATATCGTTCCTCTTTCTTCTGTTTGGGCTGGAACGCGCAGTAATACTCATGCTTTTCAGGTAACAGGCGTTGATACGCCTCACTTGATATGCTCTACAATCGAAGGGACGCCTTTTTTCCTTTCACTTAATGTCGGTGACGTCGGACATTCCGCAATCTGGGGTCCGACAGGCGGCGGCAAATCCACTTTGCTTAACTTGCTCGAAATGCAAGCCTTCAAATATCCCGGATCGCTTGTTATCGTATTTGATAAAGGAAGAAGCTGCAGACAGCCGTGCCTCGCTGTCGGCGGATTATTTTATGAACCTGCCGCCGATAACACAGACGGTATAAGTTTCCAGCCGCTTCGGGACCTCGAAACAGATCAGGATATTATGAATGCGATGGACTTCATCGAAACTTGCATAACTATTAACGGAGAAACTGTCACCCCGCCCATGCGCGCCGCCATTAAAGAAAGCCTCGATCTGCTTAGAGAAAAAGATTTTGCGGACAGAAACATTACAAGTTTTTTGCAATATGCAAATTATCAGGATCCTGATACTAAACGTCTTGTGCTTAAAGATCTCCTCGGTGACTATGTTTATGGTACCGGTAAATACGGCAAGATTTTTGACGCGGTCGCTTGTGAATTATCTCTTGATACCCGTTTCCTCGCAATCGAAATGGAAGCGCTTATGAACCGCGGTGAAAATTGTGTCGTTCCCGCTCTTGTATATCTTTTTAATTTAATCGAGAAAAAATTTGACGGACGCTTTACTTTGCTTGTCCTTGATGAAGCTTGGCTCTTTCTGCGAAATGAAATATTCTCGGAAAAAATTACCGAATGGCTTAAAGTTCTCAGAAAGAAAAATGTATACGTCGTTTTTGCTACCCAGGACGTCGCGGACGTTGCTGATTCCCCGCTAAAAACTACAATCATTCAGCAGTGCCTGACAAAAATATACCTCGCGGATCCGTCGGCTGCTACAGCCGGAATGATGTCGGTATACAGGGAATTCGGGCTTTCTGAATCTGAAATTGATCTTATCGCAAACTCCACAATGAAACAGGATTATTTTTATACAAGCCCGAACGGCAGAAGACTCTTCCAGCTGGACCTTGGCAGATTAACTCTTGCCCTCATCGGCACTCCTAATCATAAGCTCCTTGACGAACTAACAGCGCTTTATGAACCAGGCAGCCCATTATGCAGGGAAATACTTACCGCAAAAGGCATTGTATATAAACATTTGCTTGATGAGTATGCTTTTTTAGACCCGGAGCCTGTCCTGCGTCAGGAGCAATTAATTTCCGCTAATACCATCCCAATTCAAACAATACCTATGAGTCAGCCTGAAATATCAACAGAAAATTCCGATTATATCTCAAAAAATCATCTATTTCTCGAATCTATCGCTTCGTTACCTGATAGAAAGTCAAAAAATGACGGATCGGGCAGAGCCGCCGCATCCATCGCCAAACATTTCAATATCAGCCTTTCGACCATCTATAATGCCCGCAAAGTGCTTAAAGAAGGCTCTCCTGAACTAATCGAGGCTTTACGGCTTGGCAAAATCCCTGTCAAAACCGCTTATAAACTTTTAATGGTGGAACTTCAAAATAAACTTGAACAAACGGCGGTTTAGTGATTTTTTTAAATTCTTGACACATAAACGTTGACATTTTTTAAATATCATTATATAATTTCATAAGAAGGAGCCCATACCCTTTTATGAAATTATCTCAGGATACTACAGATTATGCTGAATATGAAATTTTGAAGAAAACGGATATTATTTCCGCTAAAATAACTAATATTATAGACGAAGCAGAGGAATATTGTTTTTTAATTACACCATATTTTAATGAATGGATTCATCTTGAACGTTCTTTAGAAGCTGCTAATAAACAAAAAAAAAGAATCGTGTTCTTTTTTAGTGAAAAGCAAGATCTAGATGAGTATAAAGATAGAAAAAAGAAGGATAGAATCACAGAATTCTATAAAAAATATAATTTCGATATAATTTATATTAAAAATCTACATGCAAAAATATACCTAAATGAAAAAGAAGCAATAATTACTTCAATGAATTTATATGATTCTTCTAATAGATATAATTATGAAATTGGTGTTTTAATTAAAAACAAAGATATTGTTGATTTAATTTACAATGATATTATTTTAAATTATATATATAATACAGGAAAAGCTGATGAATTAACTTTAAAAGGATATTATTACAAACTATTAGAAACTAATAATTCTATAGAGAATGACAACAGATATTGTGTTTATTGCGGTACATCAATGAAACAAGTCAATGATAATCTTTACTGTAATCATTGTCATGAGAGTCTGCATGATTTTAACCAAAATAATTTTAATTTTTGTAATATTTGTGGGAAAAGCACTAAAGAAAACAAACTATCATTGTGTTCGTCATGCTATAAAAAATATAAGCAAAATAACGATTGACTATGATTATTACTACATCGTATAATTATTTATTATTCCAATCAAGGAGAATTTTTATGAAAAAAATGTTATTATTACCGTTTCTTATAATTCTTTTGCTTTTTGGTTGTATTACCATGGAACCTACGCAGCCAATTTTGCCTGAAAGACTTGTAGTTCAACCAGATACAGAATTTCCATTTCAAGGTAGCTGGATTCAATGTATTTTGAATTCATCTGGAAATCCAATGAGATATACTTACCCTATTCTCAAAATAATAGAAAATAATGTAACAGCTCACGAGATAAAAAACTATTTATGGATTGAATATGCAAGCATTGACTATCCTCCTAATATGTCAATCGATCCTACATCAAACGAATGGGCAATAAATGAAAAAGGATTATTAGTTCGATACAATCAACTTGATAAAGAAACTGGTCGTTTTTATAATGTTTATTACGCGCGCTATAATAAATAATTTTTAATTAACATATACATACTGTTCTTACTTTGAACCGCTCTCCATGAGCGGTTTTTTCATATATATAGAGAGAGATATAAACTAATTTTTATGGAGGATTTTTATGAAGAGATTATTTTTTTTATTTTTACTTCTTCTATTGTGTTCTTTTGCCTATGGACAATTACTTGTTTTAGATGCAGCCGCTAACTTTTTAATTGAAAAATTTGCTTTACAAGATGCTGCAAATGCAATTGAGCAAGCTATTTCTTTTACACAGATGGTAGCAAATGATGTTCAACAAATAATGCATACTATTGCAATTATTGAGCAGATGAAACTGCAAGTCGATATGGCCGCAAAAAATATGGTAACAGCAGTTGACATCAGAAGCTGGGATGATTACATGGATTGGTATAATAGGCAAATTTATTTAGAAAAAAGAGCTCTAAGCAAATTTGAAAACACAAATGTTACGTTTGGAGGCAAGTCTTATCATTTTACAGATATTAAAGGTATAAGGGACGGGATTTCAGATACGTATACACAACATTGGGAGAATGATTTTACCGAAGAACAGCGTAAGGCAATGTGGGTTGAGCTTGGATTAACGCCCGCAAACTATGTCTACAGAGAAACTTTTCGTAAAAAAGCTAATGATTGGGCTGATGAACATCTTTTTGCCAAAGAAATTCAAAATGATTCATATATAAGCAATATGGAACGTAATAAAGATCGTCAGTCAAAGTTAGCGCAAGATCAACATAAAAGTAAAGAGACCCAATTAAGCGATAAAGAAATCCAAATGATGCTCCTCGAATCTTCAATGGAAAATAACAAAGCTCTCAACGATATTGCTATGCAAAATGCTGCCTTGCTTGAAATGTATGCTAACGAATCTTATCTGCAACAAATCCCTTACGACGCCCCTCTTTATTCCGAATGGTCTGGAAATAGTTTTACAAAACTTTCCACTAATGATTATTAATATAATTAATATAGGTCTTTTATGAAAAATCTCTTTTTCTTAATCCTCTTTACTTTCATTGTATTCAGTTTAAATGCGCAATCTACAGATGTAAATACTTGGGATAAAATTCCTGAAACTATTAATAATTCTTTCTATTTTGTTGTTGACAAAATAGTAGACATTCAAGGGTTCTTCATAAAAACAGCAATATTAATAGGTCGCGTTGTTTTACTTATAGCAATTTTGTCGGCGGCGCTAAATTATGCTCTCACAGGACAAGGTCTAAAAGAGAATATTATCAAAATCTTAAAAGCTTCATTGTTTTTTCTTATAGTCATTCCTCTTTACCCCCGTATCATCGGAGCCATTACAAGCTGGACTTTTGATTTAGCAGATGGCAGCGTTGGAAAATCTGTAAGTGATTATTTTGGCGCAAAAACAGAACTTGTAAAAAAAAATATATATCTTTATGAAGAGCAATCTCATATATTTTCTTCCAATCCCTATTACGTCAGCGGCTCCACTTCATACTATAAAAATAAACCTACATACTCAGCAAGGGTTCTAACGGCAGAATTCGAAGTAAAACATGAAAGCAACGCTCTTTTTGCGAGTATGACTGCTACAAGAACATCAGGCAGAATGACTTATAAGACCGTAGCTCCGGCTTCTCTTCTTCAAATTATTTTATTACTTGCAGGTGATTGCATACATTTCGCAGATAATGCAAAACAGGAGGCTGTAAAAGGTGTTTCTTTGCCGGAATTTAGCGGCATCTTAAAAGGTTTAATTTGCGCTTTCTTCCTAATCCTTACAGGTGTTTTTGCTCTCCTCGAATATATTGTTTGTTTCCTCGAATTTATGCTTGTCGCATCCGTCGGAGTTATTCTCTTTCCATTCTCTATATGGGAAGGAACTAAATTCATTTCGGAAGGTTTTATTAAAGCAATATTCGGATTTTTTATGAAATTGCTCTTCTGTAATATTGCAGTCTTTCTTCTTCTTTACGGATTTATTTCTCTTTTTTACTTTATCCAGGAAAACAAGGGATTCCAGGGAGAAGTCGGTCAGATTGTCTTTATAATTTTTACTTGTTTACTATTTTTCTACATCTGCAAATCATCCCCCGGTGTCGCTCAATCACTCCTTTCAGGAACTCCATCACTCAGCGCAACAGGAGCAATATCCGCAGTTGGAGGAGCTGTCGCCGCGGCTGGCGCAACTATTGGTATGGCAAGATCCGCGGGAAATAAAGCGTTGAGTGTTGGTAAAGCCGCGGCAGGCGGAATTGCAAGAGCCGGTGTAGGCGCTGTTGGATCCCTATCCGAGGCTGGCGCTATGGCAAAGTCAATTGCCAGCAGGGGCGGAACCAGGGCACAGCAAGTCGGAGCGTTTTCTTCCAGCCTTTGGAGTGACACGAAAGATTCTATTAACGCAGGCGCTCTTGGTCTTACTCGCAGTCTGCTCGGCGGCAGAGGCGGAGTTAATGCGCACTCATGGCGAGATGATTTTGCTAATAAACTAAATGCCGACGGAACAGCGCAAACCTTTGAAGAACACAGAGAAAAAAGAAAACAAGAAGGTGTTCTTCGCGCTGATGAATTCGCAAAAAAACATAATATTTAATGGCTTCAACTCACAAGAAAACAGATTATAAACTCCCGGATATTCCAAACCCTTTTTTGGCTGGTCAGGATAAAGCTTACGGGGAAATTTTAGCGGACAAAATGAAAGAAGTTAAATTATTAAGACGTACTCTATTCGTTAATATTGGTCTTTTCATTATTGCCTTAATTTTATTTTTTACGGCTATTAATCAGCAGAAAACAGTCCCCGTACTTATCAACGTCATGCCCTCTGGCGAAACCCAATACCTTGGCGAAGTCAGACAAAATGCTAATATCCAGGTCCCGGAAGCCGCTGTCGTTTATCAAGTGCGTACCTTTGTTACAAATATCAGATCCATCTCTACCGATTACCAAATTTTATACCAAAACATTGATGACTGTTTTCATATGGTTACGTCTCAATATTCTCCCATCATGAGACAAATGCTTCTCAGTAATTCTCCCTTTGAACTTGTGGGTAAGCAGCGCCGATCCGTAGACATTGAAAGCGTATTAAATATTACAGGACGTTCCTACCAGATCAACTGGTCCGAAACTGTTATAGAATCTTCTAACAGCCCCAAAACAAAAAAATATCGAGCCGTCGTAACTGTCCGTTTTATCACACCCACTGACGTTACCATTAAAAGAAACCCGTTGGGTATCTATATAGAAAATTTTGAAATGACAGAGTTGTAAAAAATGAGATTCATACCAATATTTTTATGCTTTTTATTTTTTTCATGCGCTTCAGTTGATATCGAAAACAATGTGCAAAAACAAAATGTAACTAAAGCCGGAAAACAATCCAGAATTAAAAAAACCACTGACGTGGAACCTTCGCCTGTTCCTCCTGAAGTAATTATCGTAGAACGTCCCATTTACATTCCGGAAAAAGAATCTTCTAAAATTAATAACCCGTCACCAGGGCTTGAAACAGTCAGAAGCTCTATTGCCTCCGGGACTGTTAAACCAAACGATTATTCCCATGCAGCCATAGTTTATGATTATAACGAAGATTATGTATACGAAATTTACGCGCAGCCTCTCCGCGTCTGTAATATACGTCTTGAACCCGGAGAACGCGCGCTTGAGGCGCCTTTTATAAGCGACAGCGAGCGCTGGAATGTCGGCGCCGGCGTAAGTATAGAAAACGGCGTATCCGTTCAGCACATCTACATCAAACCGGCTGCGGGAAATCAGGAAGCGTCCTTAATCATTAATACCGACAGACGTGTTTATAATATTATTTTACGCAGTTTCAACCACATCCATATGCCCATCATCAGATGGCGCTATCATTCCGGGATGCCTGCCAATTATATTCAAGCTCAATCTCAAAATAATCTTTCTGACGGCGCAAATTCAGAAAATCCATTTTCTGGCGTCGATCCCCGTTACCTGTCTTTTAATTACAGAATCACTTACGGACATTTTAAAAAACCAAAATGGCTTCCTGAACTCATTTTTGATGACGGCAGTAAAACATACATCACTTTCCCGTCCGATACTCTACAGCGGGAAATGCCATCCGTTTTTGAAAATCGTAAAGATATTTTAAATTATCGCGTCATTGGGAAATTAATCGTTATTGACAAACTCGTTCAAAGTCTTACTGTAAAAATCGGTCGTAATGAAATTACAATCACTAAAAGGAAAGGTTAATATGTCTGATAACAATGAATTGCCGCCTAAAGAAGACGTTTATGAAGATGATCATTATGAATTATCTCCTGAGCAAGCTACAAAACTTAAACCCACTATCCTTAACAGAAAAAAAGTATTAATTTTCATTTGCGTTACATTTGCTCTCGTTGTCTGCGGCGGGCTTATCTTAAATTCGCTTAAACCTAAAAAAAATAAAGTAACTACAGAAGCCGAAATGCACGCAAGTAATACATCATCTGAATTTCTTAACTCCCTTCAAAATAGAGCACTGTCTCGCAGAGATAAAGATTCAAGCGCAGTTTCTGCCGCTGAAATTGCGCCAGCCGTGCAGGAAGAACCTCCGAAAGCGGACGAAGCCTTATTACCTCCGGCTCTCATCAGTAATTCTTCTCAAGCTCCTGATACATCCCGCACGGCTCCGCCTCCTTCTCAAGCTCCTTCTTCATCAGGCGCGGCGCCATCATCTTCACGGCCTGAACCGCCGCCTACGCATTTTCGATCATCTCTTGTGCCGCCTGTGGAAGGCAGTCTTTTTGCTCAGCCGCAAAATACTCAAACCGCACAAGCCAATTCTACGGGTTATAAAAATCCAATGGACGATTATTATGCAGCACTTGCGGCAAACCGTAACGCTTCCTCGAATACAACGCCATCAAATCCTTACGGAAATCTATCCTCAAATTATGCTCAGCAAAATAATCAGGAAAATAAACAATCTTTTTATGACGCTTCAACCGGAGGAACGACAAATTCAGGTTTTTATTTAGGCGATAATGCTCTTTGGACAGGGACTATTATACCCGGAGTTCTCGAAACTTCAATAAATACCGATCTGCCGGGGAACGTCCTTGCACGCATTACTCAAAATATTTACGACTCTCAAACCGGCCGTAAATTATTGCTTCCCCAAGGTACGCTCTTATTGGCAAGATATAACAGCTCAATCTCTTACGCTCAACATCGGGTTCAAATTGTATGGGATACCATGATAAGACCTGACGGATACCAAATCGAATTAGATGGAGCAAACGGAGTTGACAGATCTGGTATGAGCGGACAAGCCGCCAGATACCACGAAAATTGGTTTGAATATCTTAAAGCCGCGGGAATCATTACTTTATTTTCCATCGCCAATGCCAGGATGACTGAATCAGCCGCAAAATATGCTACTGAATCATCCTCCGCAAATATTGCAGAATCCAATGCAGCTCTTGTTAACCAATTAGGCGGCAACCTTGCAGGCCGCGCCATGAACATCCAGCCTACATTAACAGTTGATAACGGCACTCTCATTAATATTATGTTAAACAAAACTTTATATTTACCGCCTATCCCAAATTACCCCGCAACTCAAAAATATAGATTGGAGTAAAATTATGCATATTAAATTAAAATCTGTTTTTTTTATTATTTCACTTTCCTTTAATGCTCTTATCGCTTTCCTTTTAATTTTTTCCTCATTATCCAAAAATTCTACTTTTTATTACCATTCTTCTGATGATGATAATACTACTACCGCAGCCGCCGTTATAAGCATCCCAAAAGATGCTAAAGCGGCTTTCGACTTGCTGGAAATTACCATCAAACAGGGACAAAAAGCATATATACAATTTTCTATCATCACAGGTAATAAAAAACAGGGAAATGTGCTGTTAAACGCTCTTTATGATCCCGAAATAATCAGCATTACAAATACCGGGTATGGAATCGAAATTACAGGTCTAAAAGAAGGCGCTACTCTCATGCAGACGTTCTTAAATGAAGGAATTAAAGACCTCGCTTTTATAACTATCGAACAATGAAGCTCTTAAAATTATTTTTTATTATCTTTTTATTATTCACTTCTACTGCCAATATATTCTCATTGGATATAGTAAATATATGGCGGCATTCAGAAATTGCGGATAAAAATTCTTTGTTTTGTGATTTTTGTATCCCTCCGCTCGTTTTTGATGATTTTCAATTCAATATATTACCTGTTGAAATACGCCTGGAATATTTTCCTCCTGTTCCGCTCCCATTTTCATTAGGGTTGTTTGTCATAACGCCAAATCCTAATTTAAAACACTTTGGCGCAAGACTTGCGTATCATTTTGATTTTTTGAATTCTTTAACGGATTTTTATCTTGTCTATTCTCACAATTTTGGATGGCTTCGAAACGATCTTCTCCTGGAATATAACGACACCCCGGTTGATCTGCTTTTTTATGATATTCGCATTGGAGTACGTCATTTTTTTAATGACTTTGTAGGGATAGCCCTGGAATCAGGTTACCATTTTGAAAGTATCATCGTAATGCTTTCAATTAAATTAAATTAGGAGGTTTCTTATGAAAAAGAACACCAAATTATTCATGTCGATTTTTTTATTACTCTCTCTTCTTGTCTCTAACACCTGCGAAATGGTCTACATCAACAATCCTGACGATCCTGCCAATAATCAACCGCCGGGATTAACTATTCAAAATCTTCCCGGTAATGTCAGTAAACACCATTTCACTCATATTTCTATTTATAGTTCGCAGGGTGTTATTGCAAAATGTATTAATATCTCTGATATTAAAATCACTTCCAAAAAAACTTCTGCTACGGCTTTTATTCCTCTTGTCTACAGCAGTGACGAAAAATCAACCTTCGTTGATTCCGGGCAATTCCTTCTTACTTTTAACGCCAATATTGATTTTTTTACACATATTAACTATTCACATGACGATCATCTGTACGTCAATTTTATAGATGGACATGCTTCTTTGGATATTAATGCAATTACTAATGTTCCTATAATAACTCCTCCATCTTTAAAAATAGAATCACTTCCTCCAAATACAAATAAACAAAGTTTTTCAAATGTTTTTATTTACAATTCTGCCGGTAAAATTGCTTACTGCGTTGATTATTCAGAGATTATAATGGATTATTACGAGGAGTCATCAACCGCAACAATTCCACTTGTCTACAGCAGCAACGACGAACCGTTTCGCAATACCGGTAATTTTTTAGTTTCGTTTACCGCCAATATTGATTTTTCAAATCAAATTGTTATTACTCCGAATGATAATATATTAGTTTCATTCCAAAACGGCTATGGCTCGCTTGATATTCTTGACTTGCCACTTAGTATTACCTCAGAACAAAAATATCCTTCTCTAACGATACAACACCTTCCGCCAAATACCAGCAGTTATAATTTTACGAATGTCTCCATTTATAATATTTCAGGACTCGTCGCAAAATGCTCGGACTTTTCTACAATTACCGTCACCTCGAACGCTGATCACGCATCGGCTTGTATTCCTCTTGTTTTTGATTCAAATGATAAAATATTATTTAACGACACCGGAATTTTCCTGGTGTCGTTTACCGTCAATATCGATTTTTCAAACCAAATTATAGTCACTAAAGAAGACAATTTACTTGTTTCTTTTAAAGATGGTTTTGCCACCCTTGATATTCAAAAAATTCCTGAAAGAATCGAAGTTATTAAAGAAATCCCCGTTTTAACTATTCATGGACTTCCTTCTAATACCAGCAATCATAATTTTACCCAAATTTCTGTTTATAATGTTTCCGGCATCGTCGCAGAATGTGTTAATTTCTCAACCATCAATATTACATCCGATCCTGAATCTGATGGAAAATATGCCATTGCGGCCATCCCTCTTATTTATTATTCTAATAATAAATTAAATTTTGATGATACAGGCAGTTTCCTGGTTTCTTTTACAGTTCACATAGATTTTTCAAACCAGATTGTTATCACTAAAGAAGATAATATTCTCGTCTATTTTCAAAATGGTTTTGGTACTTTTGACATTTCTAATATCCCTGAAAAAATTATTATTGAAAACAAAATCCCCGTTTTTACCATTCAAGGACTTCCTCCCAATACCAGTAATTATAATTTTACCCAAATCTCTGTTTATAATGTTTCCGGCATCGTCGCAGAATGTGTAAATTTCTCAACAGTCAATATTACATCTGATCCTGAATCTAAGGGAAAATATACAATCGCAGACATTCCTCTGGTTTTTTACTCTAACAACAAGAATCCTTTCAACGACACAGGTTTCTTTTTAGTTTCTTTTACAGTTCACGTAGATTTTTCAAACCAGATTGTTGTCACCAAAGATGATAATGTGCTTGTATCTTTTAGTAATGGATTCGGTACTCTTAACATATTGGATATCCCTGAAAAAATTGAAATCATAAAAGAAATTCCTATTCTGACCATTCAGGGACTTCCTTCAAATACTAGTAATCATAATTTTACAAAGGTCACCGTTTATAATATCACAGGCGTCGTAGCTGAATGTGTCAATTTCTCAACCGTCAATATTACACCAGAAACAAAATCAGGAAAAATATACGCAAGAGCAGCCATCCCTCTTGTTTTCTACTCAAACAATAAGGTTAATTTCGATGATACCGGAATTTTCTTAATTTCATTTACCGTCAATGTTGATTTTTCAAACCAGATCGTTGTCACCAAAGACGATAACGTCCTTGTCTCCTTTAATAATGGATTCGGCGCCTTTGATATTATTGACATCCCCGAAAAAATTGAAGTTACAAATGAAGTCCCGGCGCTCACTATTAAAAGACTTCCATTAAACACAAGCAATCATAATTTTACAAATGTCACCGTTTATAATGTTACAGGTATCGTCGCCGAGTGTATTAATTTTTCCACTATTACAATTACATCCGATAACAAGAATTCTTCAGCCTCAATTCCTCTTGTTTTCCGATCTAATAACAAAGTTAACTTCGATGATACAGGGACCTTCCTTGTCGCGTTTACCGTCAATGTTGATTTTTCAAACCAGATCGTTGTCACCAAAGACGATAATGTGCTTGTCTCTTTTAATAATGGATTCGGGACTTTTGATATTATCAACATCCCGGAAAAAATTGAAGTTACAAAAGAAATTCCAGCCCTTACTATTAAAAGACTTCCATTAAACACAAGTAATCATAATTTTACAAATGTCACAGTTTATAATATTACCGGCATCGTAGCCGAGTGTATTAATTTTTCCACTATTACAATTACATCCGACAACAAGAATTCTTCAGCCTCAATTCCTCTTGTTTTCCGATCAAATAACAAAGTTAACTTCGATGATACAGGGACCTTCCTTGTCGCATTTACCGTCAATGTTGATTTTTCAAACCAGATCGTTGTCACCAAAGACGATAACGTGCTTGTCTCTTTTAATAATGGATTCGGCGCCTTTGATATTATTAACATCCCTGAAAAAATTGAAGTTACAAAAGAAGTCCCGGCTCTTACTATTAAAGGACTTCCATTAAATACAAGCAATCATAATTTTACAAATGTCACAGTTTATAATGTTACAGGCATCGTCGCCGAGTGTATTAATTTTTCAACAATTACTGTCACATCCGACAGTAAGAATTCTTCAGCCTCAATTCCTCTCGTTTTCCGTTCTAACAGCAAAGTTAACTTCGATGATACAGGAACCTTCCTTGTCGCGTTTACCGTCAATGTTGATTTTTCAAACCAGATCGTTGTCACCAAAGACGATAACGTGCTTGTCTCTTTTAATAATGGATTCGGTACTCTTAATTTTTCAACTATCCCTGAAAAAATCGAAGTTGAAAAAGAAGTTCCAGCTCTTACTATTAAAGGACTTCCATTAAATACAAGTAATCATAATTTTTCTAATGTCTCTATTTATAATATTACAGGCATCGTCGCTGAATGTATTAATTTTTCTACAATTACCGTCACATCCGATAACAAGAATTCTTCAGCCTCAATTCCTCTCGTTTTCCGTTCTAACAGCAAAGTTAACTTCGATGATACAGGAACCTTCCTTGTTGCATTTACAGTCAATATTGATTTTTCAAACCAGATCGTCATGACCAAGGATAATAATATATTAGTCTCTTTTAAAAATGGTTTTGCCACTCTTAATATATCTGACATCCCCGAAAAAATCGATATTGTTAAAGAAATTCCGGCGCTTACTATTAAAGGACTTCCATTAAATACCAGTAAAAATAATTTCTCTCAAATCAACCTTTATAATACCGCCGGGATTATCGCTAAATGCTCTGATTTTTCTTCCATTACCGTTACCGTAAACAGCGGATATGCAACGGCAGCCGTCCAGCTCACGGTAAATAATAACAGTAAAGAATATTTTCGTGAATCAGGCACTTTCCTTGTTACAATTACCGCCCATGTTGATATGCAGTCGAATGTTATTATTTCGGAAAGCGACAACATTCTCGTAACATTAATTAACGGATCCGGGACATTAAATCTTTTGGATCTTCCAACTCCGCCCATCCCTCCCGAACAAATAGTTTCTACTCTAACCATTATTGGACTTCCTCCCAATACAAGCAGTCACAATTTTTCTAATATATTTCTACACAATACTTCCAGCATTGTTGCGAAATGTAAAAATTATTATGATATTACTATAACTTCGGACTCTGTTACCGCCACAGCAGTAATTCCCATTGTTTATAACAATAATAATGATTATTTCCGCGATACAGGCATTTTCCTTGTAACATTCTCCGCCTACATAGACATGTTTTCTCAGATTGTTAAGACTGTTGACGATGGACTGCTTGTTACCTGCAATGATGGATCCGGCGAAGTTGACCTAAGAGACTCTTTTGGATACTTCTCAGGCGCATTAACCAACCCAACCACTACCGACGCTCCTATATTAAAAAGAGGCACCAAATTTGAGCTAAACGGATCCTACTATACACTCTCAAGCGATACTCCTATCCCTGCTCATAATATTACAACTAATACACAGGTGTATGTCTATGTTTATTTCACAGGTCAAAATATTACTTTTGAATATTCTACTGACTCCCCGGCATGGAATGAATACAAAAACGCATTCTATCTTGGAGATAAAAGAGCGCTTTACAAATTCATCCTTATAAAAACATCTACAGATATATATTTTTCAAAAACATTTATAAACGATGATTATAAACATTTACTATATCAGACTATTAATTCAAATTTTTCTTTCACCGGAACGAGTATTCCGAACTATTATTCATTAGATGGTTTTCTTGATCTACCACCAGTTCAAATACAACTCGTACCTGGTGTATACATTTTGGAAATAGCAGGAGCAAAAGGTGGAAACGGCGGGACGAAAGATTCGGCTTATCCTGGAGGTGTTGGCGGTGAAGGAGGTTTCGTTTCTGAAGCTCTAATAATTACTAAAAATACTACTTTTGATATGTTTACTGGATCATCCGGGAATAAGGGTTATTCAGGAGATAAAAGTTTATCTAATTCAACCCGTGGACCAGGCGGCGGCGGAGGTGGTGGTAGTGGTACTTTTGTTTTTACAAGCGAAGGTTATTTTCTCTGTGCCGGCGGCGGTGGCGGTGGAGCCGGATCTAATTATAATTCCACTAACGATAACAAGAATTCTGCCGGCGGCGGTGGCGGTGGTGGCGGAGCAATAGGTTCTGGTGCCGGTGGCGGCGGAGGCGGACCTCCTCAACTCTTTCGTGCTCATGAAGGCGGTGATGGCGGTGATGGCGGAGGATATAATTTCGGCACAGGCGCAGCCGGAACTAAGAATGAAGATTATACTCCTTCGGCAGGGAAAGACGGTTATAATGCCTTAGTAGCAAGTGGAACTTCTTTTTCTGGTGCTGGGACAATAAAGTCATTAACGGGTTCTAGCACATATGAATCAAGAAGTAGTGCCGGTGGAAAAACTGGTTATATAGATTTGGCTTCACCTAATACTTGGAGAAATACTAACGGTGCAAATGGTCAGGGGGGGTCTAATTCTACAGCAGGTACAGCAGGTGGTAATAATCGTAATTCTACCCGAGGAGGAAACATCAATTCTAATAATGGTTTTATAAATATTTATAAATTTATTTCTTTAGAAACACGATCAGAAGAAAAACCCATCGAAAGAAAAGAGGAATCTGAAGAAAGAAGAGAATAACCATAATCTATAGTCTTTAAATTATCTTTTTAAAAGATATTTTTTCTTAATCAATTCTTAGCCCATTTCCGATCCTCCCGGAAATGGGCTTTTTTTTACTAGTTTTTCTTACCATAAGTAAAAGCGTTTTTTACTTACAAGCGGCACCGTTACATGTAACGCTTTACTTCTTGGGAGGGGAGAAAATTATGGAGAGAAGACAAGAGCCATCTTATTTTGCAATCATACCTGCCTCGGTACGATATGACAAAATTCCTCAAGGCGCAAAGCTGCTTTACGGCGAAATTTCATCGCTATGTAACAAAGAAGGTTACTGCTGGGCTGGCAATGCCTATTTCGCAGAACTTTACCAAACAAACGAAAAAACTATCCGTAACTGGATTAGCGCACTCAGGGATTCCGGTCACATTAAAGTCGATTTTAGGTACGTCTCCGGCAAAAAGGAAATCGAAAGCCGTCTTATAAGGCTTACAGACGCAGAAATTGTCAAAAACAAGGATTTACAGCCTGTTTCTAATAATAATGACGAAAGCGAAGAGGTGGGGAAAAATTTTGCCACAGGTGGGGAAAAAATTTGCCATACCTATGGAAAAAATTTGCCACAGGTGGGGAAAATTTCTTCCACAGGTGGGGAAAAAATTTGCCGGGATAATAATACAACTAATATTAAAAATACTACTACTACCAGCCCGCCAGAACACAATCCCGATTCTGACCCTTTGCCAACAGTCGAAAAAGTAGTAGCAGATACCGTTTTACTTTCAAAAGACTTGTTTGGGGGTTTTGAAATATCTGAATTAAAAGCAAAATTCATCGAAATTGACCCTAGGCTTGTCTTTGACGAGCCGGTTTACCAAAAAGCCGCCAATTTCATGACGAATAAAAATCTTGATTATAATTATGCGCTTTGGCTGCGTAATAATTGCGAGAAAATGAATTATCGTGTTTTTAAAAGTCTTTATTACTCATTATTTTTTAAAGACAGTATTGCTGAGGAATATAAAGCCTCCAGACCGCCTAGCATTGATTTAACCCCTGTAAATCAAGAAATTGCCTGCCAAGTCTGCGGCATAACACACCATTCCGATGATGATGAATGTCCCGTCTGTAAACTTCCCAAAGATCCAAATACAGGACAGCTGCAGCTCTACCGCGAATTATACTCCTTGCCTCCGGATAAACGTGATGACTATCTTCTTGAGGTTTCAAAAATCGATAATGACTGCGGCACGGATTTTCTAAAACGAAAAAAACAAATATCAAAACTGCGAAGAGATTTTGATCTTAAATTAACGTCATGAAAAATCACCTCGAAATTATTATCCCGGATTATAACTCTTTTTACAGTCTTTATGCCGATGGACTCCACTCCTGGAAGACTTATAACCAGCAGAAAAAACACACCTATATTTATTACGCGCCCGGATCTGTCGTTGTGTTATACTACACGTATATTACCTTCCGGGAAGCCTGCGTTATTCGTTTCATTCAGGAAGATGATTCTGTTATGCTCCCTGGGTTGTCTAAAAAAGTATCTGTACTCTTTCGCGCCAGGGCTTCACGCGTTGATAAGTTAAGACGCGCAGTTGGATGGTTAAAAAACCATTCTTCCGGCGCCTTCTCCCATACTGATGGTTTTTACATCCGCCTTTCATACCTGCTAGAACAGCGCGGAAAACTTAATTACACCGCTCTCAGTAGACTTGCTGATTTTTCACCAGTGCAAAATTAAATTCTATTTTTAAAAGGAGTAAAAAATGCTGATACTTACAGAAAAACCATCGGTAGCGAAGGCCTTCGCAGAGGCTCTTGGAGTACCCAGGAAGAATACTTTCTACGAAAATAACGATTATTGTATCGTCAACGCTCTTGGACACCTTCTGGAAGATTTTTCACCGGAAGACTATGATCCCGCTCTTAAAAAATGGTCTCTTGATACATTACCAATTATCCCGGATAAAGTTAAATTCAAAATAATTTTAAAGACAAAATTACAACTCCAGATAATAAAAGAATGTTTTGCGAAACATAAAAATGATCCTTTCCTCCTTGCCACGGATGCAGAGCGTGAAGGTGAAGTCATTGGCGCGGAGATCCTCGATTATATCGGTTTTAATAATTACTCATCCGCGCGTCGCTTCTGGGTGTCGGAAGCGCTCACACCTGATGTTATTACAACTGGAATTAAAAACGCTAAACCGCTCTCGGATTATACATCATACAAAGACCAGGGTTTTGCCCGGCAGCTCGCAGATTGGCTTGTAGGAATGAATCTAACGCGCCTTGTTACGCTTAAATCTGGAAAGCTGCTGCACTTCGGCCGTGTCCAGACCGCACTGCTTGGCGCGATCTACGAAAGAGATAAATCCATTTCCAATTTCGTTCAAGAACCTTTCTTTGAAGTTAAAGCACAGCTTCAGGGAAAGCAACCCTTTACAGTTAAACTAATAAATCCGGGTAACGAGGAATATCCAACGCGATTTTTAAAAGATTCAAAAATGCTTTCTGATATCGAAATTCTTAAAAAGGCAAAATCCGGCAGGATTACAAAAATTAGCAAGGAAAAAAAGACGGTACAGCCGCCGCAGTTATTTAACCTCACGGCATTGCAAAAAGAAGCGCATATAAAATACGGCTATTCGCCGGAAGAAACATTGAATTATGCTCAAACATTGTATGAAAAATATAAAGTTCTTTCTTACCCCAGAACCCCATCGCGCGTAATGGGCGATGAGAACGTCTCCCTGGTAAAGAGTATTTATGATAAATTAGCACATAACGCAAATATAGCCGAATATATCGCCGGCGCGGATCCTTCGTTCATTAATTCCGGCAATAAAAGACTATTTAATTCCGCAGAACTCCAGGATCACCATGCGCTTATCCCCTTAGCGCCGCTTTCCGAAGCTGTTTCTGTCGGTGAAAATGCTATTTATTTTTTAGCGCTTGAACGTTTCTTTGCATTGCTAAAACCTCCTTATATTTACAATTCCGTCTCTATCGATGCAGACGTATCAGGACGTCTTTTCAAAGGGTCCGGGATTGAAATCTTGCAGACAGGATGGAACACTTCGCGAGATACTGATGACAGCGAAGATACTCAAGAAGATTTTTCCGGGCTTTCAGAATCCTCGGATTATCCTGTTTTATCAATTAACAAAGAAGAAAAAAAAACACAGCCAAAAAAACATTTTACATTTGCCTCACTATTGCAGCTTATGGAAAATCCCAGGAATGAAGAAGGTAAGCGCTTGACAGGTCTTGGAACACCGGCAACGCGCGGCGCCATTTTACAAAAACTTGTTGACCGTAAATATATTAGCTTAAATAAAAAGAACGTCCTTATTACAGACGACGGAAAATTCCTCATTGAGAACGTTCTTAAAAATGACAATCTTGCTGCCTTTATATCTCTGCCTGAGACAACCAGATGGGAAGAACAGCTCCACGAGAATATAAACGGCTTTACTGCGGGAATTAAAGATTTTATCAGCCGCGCCGTCCGTGATACTGATATGGACGTATACCGGCGCGAGAAAAAATCTCTTGGAAAATGCCCTATCTGTAGCGGTGATATATACGAAGGCAGTAAAAACTACTATTGTTGTAATTACAAAGCCGTAGAGGCCTGTAGATTTGCAATCTGGAAGGAAATTTGCAAGGCTCCGGTCAGCGCTTCTGATGTACAGACCATGCTTGCCGGTAAAAAGACAAAAATAAAGAAGTGCGTAAGCGCCAAGACCGGCAAGGAGTTTAAAGCCGCATTTTACCTTTCTGGAGATAAAGTCTTAATGGAGTTCGAGAATAACAAATGAGTAATTATGACGGCAGCTGGGATCCTGATTTTCCTGATGTAATGCAATTTATCGATCACGATAATGAATATGCCAAACCCTGGAAACTATTGGAAAATCATCCGTGTTATGATGCAGCTAAGAATAATGAAGATAGAGCTGCCGCTTTTACATTAGTTCACACTCTCCTTGATACAACGAAGAACCAATCTCAATTACAATCGCTCAAACAAAGTTATTCAAATGCTATCATTGTTCCTGTTAGAGCTTTAGAAGCAGGAGGAAAAAATCGAATCCCAGAAATGCTTGGCGAATATATTGGACAAAAGACAGGATTTGATGTTGATTTTAATATTGTCCAGACAAACCGTGTCCATCGCACCGGTTCTGATGAATGGCATCGATTTGCCTTCAGACCTGCATTTGACGGTCCTATTATTCCTGAAAAAAATTATATTCTTGTAGATGACGTTTTTGCGCATGGAGGATCATTCAACGAACTTCGTTTGCATATAGAAAAAAATGGCGGAAAAGTTATTCAAACCGCAGCTCTTTCTATGGGCGGACATGGTAATAAAATCGCTCCTGAAACGCAGCTTACGAAAGCTCTTATTGACAAATTCGGTGAAAATAATTTAAACTTATTCCTGAAGGAGATAAATCTTTATGACGGCAACTACAAAGCCCTTACCAACCCGGAAACCTTTGCCCTCAGACGGACCTCGTCCCTTGACTGCGCAAGAGATCGAATCCTTGCGGCAAGATGCGAAGGAAGGTCACATTTGGGCGCAGAAGGCCTTCAAGAAACTCAATCTCAAACCGCTATAATTGCGCCGGAGCATGAGCAGAAACGCGGCTTCCGCCGTTAAGTTTTATAATTTGACTTTTATTTATTAAGGGGATGGCCGCAGGGTCATCCCTTTTTTTATCTCTTCATCCGGGGGATGCTCCCCCGGAACCCCTGCGGCCACGAGGGTAAACCCTCGCGGCTTTGGTTTGGAAGATACATCGGTCGATTATTGATATCGCCTGCCTCGCTTTTTTTAACATTCGTTCCTTCCCCTGTTTATCACGATGATTATAAGACCTCTTTACATCTGCTGTTACTTTATGCCCCATAAATAATTCTTCTATCTCTTCTCCCAACCCTTCTGCGTTCATTAGCGTTTTGAAAAAATGCCTGCCTGAATAAAAAGAAATATTATCTTTTATTAATTGCTCTTTGCTTACATTCAACATTGATGCAAGATGTTCGTTTGCCTCATTAAATATAATATGTGTACAGTCTTCAAATAAATATGTTTTTTTCTTTTTATACGCCCATGCTGTCAATTTTCTGTATAAAATTTCGTGTATTGGAACCAGCCTTTGTCCGTTTATTGTTTTACTTTCTTTAATTTTAATAAAACGGCAGTTCTCAATTTTAATAATATCATTTATACATATTTTTCTTATTTCGCTGTTTCTCATCCCCGTAGTATAAATAATTAAACATAAAATATACGACCGCTCATCCTTCCATCTCTTATTGAACACTCCTTTTAGATTGTCTATTTCATAGCATCCCCTTATCTTTACGTCATTTACGCTTACAGGAAGTCTCTTTACAAATTCCGCGACATTATCATCTATTATGCCTGTTCTGGTCAAATATTCGAATATTTTCTTTACAGGATTCATGTATTTTATAACAGATTGAGGCTTTATTGGTTTATCCTTCATTTTCCCCTCTAAATCTATTATTTGCCCGGATAAAACGTAATCTTGATATTTTATTAATGTAGTTTTCTTTACCTGATCGTATAATATAATTCTTTCCTGCTTCAAAAACGGAATAAAATATTTATTTATCTTATTGTCATAATCCCTCCTGCATTTTTCCGATATGTCTTTCGCTTCAGGTATTTCTGTTTCATTTTTAAAAAATTCTGATAAAAATCTATATATGCGTCCGTCCTTTTTTGCCAGGTAACGTTGAATTAATCTCTCTTTGTTTTTTATCGCATATTGTTCTGCCTCAACCATATTTCCTGTATGCGTACAGAATTTTGTCTGGAGCTTTTTCCCATTGTGCGAAAAACGAGCATAAAATATCTTACCTCTTAAGACCAAGTTAAAACCTTTCCTCCGTTTTGGTTTAGTGTATTCTTCGTCTAATATCTGTAAAGCCCGATATGTTTTGGGGAAATTACTTGTGAAATAACTTTTAATAGAGTATGTATCAAGATCATTTTTATTAAAAATCAATTGATTTATTGCCAAAGCCAATTTACTCATGCTACACCTCCCTCAAGCCTTTCAAAATGCTTAATTATCGCATTAATTTTGAAATGCGGTCTTCTATTAATATATTCACAAGGAATTTCTTTTTCTTTTGCAAGTTGTTTAATTGTTTTTTCGCTTATTTCAAAAACAAGCGACATTTGCTTTGCATTCAGTAAATCTTTCTTTTTCATGGGTTTCCTCCGTTGTTTTTCCCTCCCAGAGCTCCCCTCCCTAATTATTCTATTTTTTCAGTTTAGCCTCCTTCTTTTTTGATTT
>Ga0209755_10000516_pt1 | contig 70050 bp, 60 predicted proteins | sample TergutCo191P1_FD_187301 | JGI IMG/M metagenome (GOLD analysis project Ga0209755, IMG submission 187301) | Cornitermes sp. P1 segment gut microbial communities from Petit-Saut dam, French Guiana - Co191P1 (SPAdes) (version 2) | ecosystem: Host-associated > Arthropoda: Insects > Digestive system...
CCCAATTTCTTTGGATAAGATGCATGATAATGCAACGAAAAATGTATCGCTTAGCCTAAAGCCTGAAACACTAACCGCAGATTTTGCACTTACACATGCAATGTTGCGCTTACCTTTGCAATCAACGCCTGAAAAGGTTGTGGAAATGTTTGGGTGATACGAGGTTTAGGCGGGTTTTTTGTGTTATAAATTGAACCAATAAGTATACTGTAACGACTACTGTTTTTGCGTCACCCTGAGCAAGTGTGCCACCTTGAGTTTTGTGTCATCGTGGCAAGCATGTCATCCTGAGGCAAGCATGTTATCGTGGCAAGTATGTCATCCTGAGCGCAGCGAAGGACCCATAAGCAAAGGACCCATGGATCCTTCATTCTGCTCACTATGTTCGCTTCATTCAGGATGACAAAATGAGGCAAGTATGTCATCGTGAGGCAAGTATGTCATCCTGAGCGAAGGGTGCGCAGCACCCGAAGTCGAAGGATCCATAAGCGAAGGATCCAGCAAACGCAGTATTTGATAGATATTTTGTATTTACATTGGAGGCACCATTGAGTACGGAATCGCATACTTTTGAGAGACGGGCTTTCCTGGGCGGAGCAGCCACCTTTGGCGCAGTTTGTCTCGTAAATCCTCAACTTGCTTTTGCGGTGCCTTCTGTTGCAGAAAAACAAGCTGAAGCAGAAGCGGTTCGTTCTCAGCTAATCACCAAACAAAACGAATTAAACCTGGCTTCAAACGATTATTACACGGTTCTTGAACAGCATGATCAAGCAGTAGCAGACAAAGATGCAGCAGGAGTGCGTATCGGGGAAATAGGCGAACGCATTGCTTCTATCCAAGGCAAGCTGGGTACTCGCGTTCGTGGAATGTATCGCAGTGGAAGCATTTCTTTTATTGAAGTATTGTTTGCTGCCAGAACCTTCGAAGAATTTGCAAACACCTGGAATCTTTTAAACGAAATGAACGAAGAAGACGCAGCTTTGGTTAAAGAATCCAAAGACCTGCGAACGCAAGCAGAAGAAGAAAAAGCTGAATACGCTCGGCAAGAAGGAATAGCTGCGAAAAAAACAGCCGAGGCAAAAGCTATTAAAGATAAAGCTGAAACAATCGTTGCTGAAATGCAGGCCGCGCTTGATTCTCTTGATGAAGAGGCTCGCCAATTGTTAGAGCAAGAGCGAGCAGCTGCTGCAGAAGCTGAAGCATCTCGTCAACGGACGAACCTCGAACAGACGAGTGGTGGTGGTTACACCCCTGGTGGTAGCAGTATTCCAACGAATGGATCGGTTGTTGATTACGCGGTGAGTCGTTTAGGGTGTCCTTACGTATGGGCAGCAGCCGGCCCCGATTCTTTTGACTGTTCAGGACTCACTTCCTGGTGTTATAACAGAGTTGGCAAATGGATCACTCGTACTTCAGAAACTCAAAAGGCTAACGCTCAGGCTATTCTTCATGTAAGCGAAGCTGCTCCCGGAGACGTACTTTATCGTTATGGTCACGTAGCCATCGCTGTTGCTCATGGTGGAACCTCTTATATTCACGCTCCAGAGCCGGGTGATGTTGTTTCTTACGGCTCGAGAACAAGTGGGTATTCCGCCGCACTGCGTTTCTAGTTCGTCAAAAAATCCCTAAAATTTTGTAAAATACTCCGCAAGTTGCATAGGAAATTGTGGAGTCGTTCAGGAGAAACTGTGCCTCGCTGCATATATTTGTTATTATCAGGTACGAATATATTTAATCGAGATAGGTGCTCAATCTGGGAGGTCCTACATGAACGAGCATAAACGCAAAATGAATAGACGAGCTTTTCTGGGTGGTGCGGCAACTTTTGGTGCCGTTTGTCTGGCTAATCCAACCCTTGCTTTCGCGGTTCCTACTGCTGCTCAAAAACAAGCAGAAGCGGATGCTGTGCGCGATCAGTTGATTGCAATGCAACTCAAGCTTGAAAAGGCTTCTAACGATTACTACGCCGCTATTGACGAGCACGACAAAGCGGTTGAAGCTAAAGACGCAGCTCAGGTAAGGATTGACGAAATTTCGGGAAAAATTGGTGACGTTCAAGACAAGCTGGGCACTCGTGCTCGCAGCATGTATCGCAGCGGCAGCATTTCCTTCCTTGAAGTTTTGTTTGCTGCCAGAACTTTTCAAGAGTTTACTGACAATTGGAATATTTTGAACCAGATGAATCAAACTGATGCCGAAATGGTTCAGGAATCAAAAGACCTGCGTTCAGCAGTTGAAGATGAAAAAGCTGAATACGCTCGCCAAGAAGGAATTGCCGAACAGAAAACGGCAGAAGCTTTGGTTATTAAAGAAGATTCTGAAAAAACCGTGACGGAAATGCAGACATTGCTCGACACGCTTGATGCCGAAGCGAAAGAACTGCTTGAAGCTGAGCGTCGTGCTGCTGAAGAGGCAGAGGCTGCCCGCCAGCGTGCGGCTCTTGCCGCTCAACAAGCGAGTTCAAACGGCGGTGGTGGCGGTGGTGGTTATACGTCAGGCGCTCCTATTCCTTCCCAAGGGGGAGTTATCGATTACGCTATTAGCCGTTTGGGTTGTCCTTATGTATGGGGAGCAACCGGTCCGGATACCTTTGACTGTTCTGGGTTAACCTCGTGGTGCTATAAGCAGATTGGTATGTGGATAACCCGTACTACCGAAACGCAAAAAGCTAACGCTCGAGGTGTTTATCCTGTTGGACAAGCACAACCAGGAGACGTTTTGTATCGCTACGGGCACGTTGGTTTAGCTACCGTTAATGGTGGCGGCACTTATATTCACGCGCCGCAAACGGGCGATGTCGTTCGTTATGCCAACAACGGAAGCAGCTTTGCCTGTGCGTTGAGGTTCTAGATGACCAAAGAAGCAAAAGGGATGAACAGAAGGGCGTTTTTGGGTGGAGCAGCAGCTTTCGGAGCGGTTTGCCTCTCGACGTCTTCTCTCGCTTTTGCGACACCTCTCGGTTCTGAAAAAATCCTTCAAGCCAACGAAGTTCGGAGGGAACTAATCGATAAGCAGTTCGAGCTGGAGGAGCTCTCTATTGCTTATCATGCTGCTATCGAAAGCCGCGACCAGGCGGTTGCTTCTAAAGAGGCTGCTCAAGCCCGAATCGATGAAATAAATACTGAAATTAATGCCGTTCAAGAAAAGTTGAGCGTCCGGGCACGGAGCATGTACCGTACTGGCGGTATTTCCTTTTTTGATGTCTTGTTTGCTTCTCATAGTTTCGAAGAGTTTGCCACCAATTGGGATGTTTTAGATCAGATGAACCAAGAAGATACAGCAATGATTGAAACTTCGAAAGATCTTCGCGCGGAAGCAGAGAAAAAGCGTAAAGAGGCCCAACGGCAAGAAACTATTGCTGAAGAAAAAACTGCTGATGCATTAGTTATGAAGTTGAAAGCAGAAGAAACTGTTGCTGCAACCGATTCGTTGCTGCAAATGCTGGATAAAGAAGCACGCGAAATATTGGAAGCCGAACGCCGTGCCGCTGAAGAGGCAGCCGCTCGTTACGCTGCGGTGCATTTCACTCCTGGTGGAACTGATATTGAGGCAAAAGACGCAGTGATTGCTTTTGCCGAAACCCGTCTGGGTTGTCCTTATGTATGGGGTGCAACTGGTCCTAATACCTTTGATTGTTCGGGGCTTACTTCATGGAGCTATAAGCAAATTGGTATGTGGATCACTCGCACTACCGAAACTCAGTTGGTGGCAGCGCGCGCCGTGCTTCCTATGGATATGGCTGAACGCGGGGATGTAATTTATCGTTATGGCCATGTTGGTCTTGCCACAGAGCAAGGAGGCAACAGGTATATTCATGCCCCCCAAACTGGTGATGTGGTGAAATATAGTTCTGGCGGAAGAAATACCTTCACTTGCGCTTTGCGCTTTTAACAATCAACTTTTAAAAAATGGTCGGGTTGACAAGATTTGAACTTGCGACCTCTGCGTCCCGAACGCAGCGCTCTACCAAGCTGAGCCACAACCCGACTACAAAACGAAGCTGCGAAGTGCAGCGACAGTTATATTATCACATCTCTCACGCCATTCTGAGACGTATTATGTCATTCTGAGGCATAGCCGAAGAATCCACATGGATCCTTCGCTGCGCTCAGGATGACATGGTGTCTCAGAATGACATGCTCGCTCAGGATGACACCAAAAGCAGTTTTACTGTTTGCTTTTGGTGTTTACCCTTTCGCCTGCAATATCTCCAGTTGCTATATCGTTAAGCATGCGTGCAAATTCTTTCGGTGATTCCTTGCGGTCAAGTTCGGATATACGCCGTGCACTCCGATCTTTTTCGTGTTTTAGGAAGGTATCTGTTTTCTGGAGATTCTTGATATCGTAAGCAGTTTCTTCTTCGTGGTAATGACGTTCTAGTTTGTTGCGGTAACGGGTTTTCTTTACTCCATAGAAAGCGCACCCAAGAGCAACGGTTACTATCAGCACCACAACACCAAAAAAGCCAGCTCCTACATACCAAAGCAAAGATTCAAGTACTTCAGCTTGCGTTGCCGCAATAAAGCACCATGCTACCAAAAGCCCAAATGGTATAAATACTATTGCTGCAATCAAGAGTGAAAAAAACAACAGTCGCCTTTTATTGAGAGGAACAGATGCCATGGTTTCGCCCGTGCGTGCATTTACGGCTGCGTAATGCAAGGCTTGTTTTCCGCTTTTTGCTTGCTCAAGATAGGAATAGAGCCAAACGGGTAAATAGGCTGTTCTCCAAACGATGCCTTCTTTTTCAACATCTTTTTCGTTCCAAACAATGCCCGCATCGTATTTTTCAGCTTCAAGACGCGCATGGCGACAAGCTATATCTTCTATTTGAGAATCTACGACAGATTGGGTTTCTGCGACATTGATATTACGTTTGTCTGACGTAAACCCCTTCATATAGTTCCCGTTGTAGGGAATAGCTTTTTCAATATCGAAAGGCATGATGCTATTAATAATATTATTAGGGGTTTCAGACGCAAGCGAGTTTTGTCTTTCGTCGTGCGCTTCGACCGTAAGCCCTGAAATTTCAATATCAAAACTGCGTGTGATGTCGTATACATCTATATCGTAAAAATTTTTCTCTCCCTGAAAAAGTTTCGTGTAACGATTCACTACCTCTCCAGCATTGCCCTTAAACGCACAATGGGCATTTGTGTCCACTATGAAATAGGGAAAGTAAACCCCCAAGATGTTTTCGGTAGTAAATTCTTTTTTGAACCGTTTCTTGGCAAAAAAGGTGCGCTTCTTTACAAATTCTTCGATTGATGCGCGCGCTTGTTCTTTGCTTAAATGAAACGGCAACAGCACATCGGGAACGGTACCATTGGGCGTTTGGTTTTCGAGAGAAAGAATCTGGCGACACCAATGGCAACGCGTGTGCATGCTGTCGTTGGTATTTAGCACCACTTCGGCACCGCAGCCTTGGCACTTAATCGTAACCAGCGCCCCTGCATGAGGGTCGATATCGCTAGCTCCGCTGTAGCGCACTTCTTGGGTACTTTTTCTTTGTTCAGCAGTAGCTTTGGGTGGAGGAAAGAAGATGGTGCGACATTGTTGGCACTGTAGCTGCCCACTTTCGGGAAGCGTAAAGATTTCAGTAGACCCGCAATTAAGACATTTGTTCAATCCGTCTTTTCTACCACTGCGAGAATCGATAATCGTTATGTTGTCTGCCACCGCACTCTCCTCTATAAATATGTCATCCTGGACAAGGTGTGGATCCTTCGCTTCGCTCACTCCGTTTTGTCATTCTGAGGCGTAGCCGAAGAATCCATAATAAACTACGTAGATCCTTCGCTTCGCTCAGGATGACATGGTGCCTCAGGATGACATGGTGTCTCAGGATAACATGGTGTCTCAGGATAACATGTTATCCTGAGCGAAGGGTGCGAAGCACCCGTAGGCGAAGGATCCATAACGAAGTGAGCGTTAGCGAACGTAGTGTAAATAGGGAGGTTGCATTAGCAACCGACACACTTTTGCCATCCACCTTGCCATCCACCCCTCCCTGTCATCCTGGGCGAAGCGAAGGATCTAGAATTTCTTTCCGAACCCACGCCCAGCACTTTTGCCGATAACGTGCTTATTGCTGCGCCTGCCACCGTTGAGGGGGTTGTCAAACCCATTGCCGCCAAAACCTGTTCCACCAAAGCCACCGCTCATAATGGTGCCACCAAGCCCACCCATCAGGGTGTTTCCAATGATGTTTCCAACACCACCACCAAAACCACCTGAAAGATTGGGGGAATGCTGCCCTTTATCGCGCCGCAAGAAATCATCCTGCGCTTGCAGGTTGTTCATTTGGGTGGTTGTTTCTTTTTCATGATAGTGCCGCTGGGCTTGATTGCGATAGCGGGCGTACATGAAGATATAAAACCCTGGGCCCGAAAAAAAGAGCGCGGCTCCAAACCCTATGAGAATTTCGTCCATTGCTCTGTCCTCCAATCGTTCCTAATAGGAAACATAGCCACCAAATATAATCATTAATATACCTATGGGAACAGCAATCGCTTCTACTATTAAAGAAACGATTAATAGCCGCTTTTTGTCGACGGGAACTGAACCCATGGTTTCGCCCGTACGCGCATTAACGGCAACATAGTGCAAAAGGTGCTTCCCATTTTTCTTTTTCTCAAGGTAAGAATAGAGCCAAACGGGCAAATACGCGGTTCGCCAAACAATGCCCTTTTTGTCAACGCTTTCTGTGTTCCAGGAAGTACCTGCATCGTAGGCAGCAGCCGTGGCATTTGCCTGATAGCGGGCAATATCTTGTATCTGTGAATCTGCCAGATACTTTACTTCTTCGACGTTGGTGTCGCGCCGCTCTGACGTAAACCCTTTAAGGTAGTTGCCGTTGTAGGGAATCACGTTTTCAATATCGAAAGGCATGATCGAATTGATGATATTGTTGGTGTTTTCGGAAGTTGTGGTGTTGCGCTTTTCGCTGCGAGCCTCAAAGGTTAGCCCGGAAACCTCAAGGTCGAAATCACGGGCAATCTGATAAACATCGATGTCGTAGCGTGTTTGTGTACTATCCCCAATTTTTACGCTATAACGGCGAGCAATTTGCCCTGCGTTGCCTTGAAACTGGCAATGAGTATTGGTATCAATTACGAAATAGGGAAGGTAAACCCCTAAAACATTTTCGGTAGTAAACTCACGCTTGAACTGTTTGTTCGCAAAAAAGGTGCGCTTTTTCACAAACTCTTCGATGGATGCGCGCGCTTGTTCTTTGCTTAAGTGAAACGGCAACAAAACATCGGGAACAGCACCATTGGGCATCTGGTTTTCGAGAGAAAGAATCTGGCGGCACCAATGGCAGCGGGCGTGCATACTTTCATCGGTGTTTACCACCACTTCAGCTCCGCAACCCTGACATTCGATGGTGACCTGCGCTCCCAGGTTTGGGTCGATGTCAGCTGCGCCACTGTGTTGAACTACTTGGGTGCCGTGCTCATCAGTCGCAAGGGAAAGAATGGCGTCCCCACTGGGGACAACCGGCGAAACCGCAGGCGGCGGAAAAAAGATTGTACGGCAGTGCTGGCACTGTAACTGCCCACCTTCGGGCAGCGTAAAGATTTCAGCAGAACCGCAGTTGGGGCATTTGTTTAACCCGTCATTTTTTCCGCTGCGCGTGTTTATCGTTTTTGGCTTGTTAACCACAGTTTACTGCTCAACTAAAGACCAAGAATGTCAGTCTTTGCCTTGTCGAAATCAGCCTGGGTAATAATTCCTTGGTCAAGCAAGCCTTTAAGTTTGGTCAACTTTTCATAAGGATCTACAGCCGGTGCTGCTTCTGGTGCTGCCGCTGGTACGGCTTCTGCCACTGGCGCACCGGTTGGTGCAGGTGCAGCAACAGGAGTTCCTTGCGGGATAATTGGTTGTTGCACTCCGCCCATAACTGAGCCCGCAGCACCAACGCCCATACCCATCATGCCGATACCCAAAGCGCCCGCATCTCCTTCACCAGCAGCTTCGATGCCGCGGGCGACCGATTGTTGCAGGAAGGAATTTCCACGAGCACCCATAAGAGCGTCTGCTTTTTGTACGTCGGCCAGCAGTGCTTTGGATGTTTCGTCGTATTCAACAGCCTGAAGCGCTGCAGTAACGATAGTGATACCGCGTTCCGTGCTCCAGCTGTAGTTTTCTTCAACAACACCAGAAAGCGACTTCGCAAAACCAACGCTGTCAGCCTGGATTTCCATTATGCGATTGTTCTTGTTGGGGTCGTTGGTGTAGCGAGAAAATGCCGCAGAAAGAGATTGCACCACTTCAGTGAAAAGCTGCTCAGAAGCTGGATTGTTCATATCTGCGAAGTCGAAAGGCTGCGCGTTTTGAACGATAAATTGTGCAGGAACAAAATTCTTCACGAAGGTAATAGGATCGGTGATTTTCAGCGTATAGGCACCACGCGTAACCGCACCAACCTGGGTGTTGAGATAAGCATCGTTCCAATAAATGGCACTTTGAGTGCCGAAGCGATTGTTTGGAATCTCTTTCAAGTTTACGTAGAAGGCAAGTTGTTGTTCGCCAGGAATACCGCCAAACTTAAAACGTTCCCAAGAGTTCTTAATGATGCTTTCGACTAACCCACCGCCAGAGAAAAACGAAGATGAAGCTACGGAATCGGTGGAATAAATATAACCACCAGGTTCAGAAATGAAACCAGTAATGGCACCACTTTGAACGGTGATCAGCGCCATATTGTCAGGAACGAGAATTTTAGACCCGTTGGTAATAATATTGTCGCTGGCTAAAACATTAGAACCTCTACCTGCGTTTGTCGCTTGTTTTATTGAAGGGAACACACCTGCCGTTGCAGAAATGCCCGCCGGAACGGTATAAAAATCTTTCCATTGGTCGGCAAACTGTCCGCCAAGTGCTCCCTTAAATGCTTGAATGAACCCCATTACTGCCCCTTTCACAAACCGTTATCCTGGGTATTTTCCCAGTTGAGAAAAAGAATAGCATATAAAGTGCTGCGTAGGGTAACGCGCAGGTAACCTCCCAAATCTTGACAAACTTTATTAACTTTCTAATTTTGCCAGCTTACTTCTGTTTTTCAGCCTTCCTACGATTGGGTAAAAGTTTTGGGGATTCATACATTTTCCTCAATGATTCTTTGTTCAAACGGTGTCAAACGCTCTTAAGTTGTGGTAACCTAACGTGGTTAATTCTGGCGGGGTATGAGCCCTGCTTCTTGAGTATGGAGGATGAAGCATGAAAATTCTTGGCATGGGACTTCCCGAACTTCTTATCATCTTGGCAGTTGCCTTGTTGATTTTTGGTCCGAAGAACCTTCCTAAACTCGGAAGTGCTTTAGGTAAAACCGTCAAAAGCCTTCGCGAAGGAATGGGCGGCGACAAAGCTGTGGAAGAGGAAGTTGAAGAAGAGATTGAAGAGGCTGTTGAGGAAACGGCAAAGAAATCAACTTCAACAAAGAAAGCTGCCAAAAAGGCGAGCGACGACAAATAAGCGCGAATTTGTTTACTCTGCGCGGTGGGTGCACGAAAGAGCACGTGCCGCGCTTTTATATCACGGCTCATGCTGTGCAGTGAGATGACAGGTGGGACACGAACGCGTTTCAGTAACCGTGTTTAGGTCAGATGGTGAAAGTAGACAGGTAGGATTAATGGCAGAGAAGGATTGCATACTTACGCAAGAGGGAAAAGATAAGCTCGAAAAAGAGCTTCATTACCTTGAGACAGAAAAACGCCCCGAAATAGGCGAGCGTATTCGTATTGCACGAGAATTTGGGGATATTTCTGAAAACTCTGAATATGACGATGCAAAAAACGAGCAAGGCATGATGGAAGCACGCATTGCCGAAATCAGTCGGATTCTGAGCGAAGCTACGGTGGTGAATACCCCGAAGCGTTCAAACAAAGTGAACGTGGGCAGCATGGTTACGGTTGACATGGGTGGCAAGGAACGAACTTTCATGATTGTGGGTGGCGCAGAGAGCGATGTCACCGAAGGCAAGATATCGAATGAATCGCCGGTGGGGGCGGCTTTACTCGGGAAGAAAAAGGGTGATGCTGCTAAAGCCCTTGGACCGACGGGAAAGCAAATTTCCATGACCGTACTTAAGATTGAGCAGTAAGAAAAACAAGGCCCGGAAAGGGCCTTTTTTCACATTAGCGAACCAACTGTCGTCAGTACAAAGGTTGATTTATGGATCCTTCGGCTTCGCCTCAGGATGACAGGTAGCTCAGGATGACAGGTAGCTCAGGATGACAGGTAGCTCAGGACGACGGGGGCTGCCGCTTAGGATGACAGGGGAGCTTAGACAGGGGGCGTGTCATCCTGAGCGAAGGGGTGCAAAGCACCCGGAGTCGAAGAATCCATAACGGAGTGAGCGTAAGCGAACGAAGTGCAAATAGAGAGGGCACGAAGTGCCCGACACATATGTGTCATCCTGGACCACATGTCATCCTGGACCACATGTCATCCTGGACCACATGTCATCCTGGACCACATGTCATCCTGGACCACATGTCATCCTGAGCGAAGCGAAGGATCTTGAAGGGGTCTGAGGGTTAGGTTTGGAACGAGAAACGAGACAAAGGGAAAGCAATGAAAGAAACAAAGAACGAGAAATCGGAAACGCTACTGGCTGAAAGCGAAGCGCAAATAGAGGATGATCCTATTGAAGTGCGGCGTGCAAAACGGGAAGCCCTTATTGCAGCAGGTAAGCAGCCTTATGGGCATCGTTTTGATTTTGCCCACTATATTGAAGAGTTGCTGGAAAAATATGCAGACCTTGAAGAGGGTGCTTCAACAGAAGACGAAACCTGTATAGCCGGACGCGTTATGGCCAAACGCGACCAGGGAAAAATTGCTTTCTTGGTTATTCGCGACAACACTGCTGAAATTCAGTTGTTTTGCCGCGTAAACGATTTAGGCGAAGAAGCTTATGAGCGCCTGAAAGACCTTGATGTGGGTGATTGGATTGGCGCTTGGGGCACCATGATGCGTACACGTCGCGGGGAAATTTCGGTTGCAGTTAAGGCTTTCGAACTGCTTTCGAAATCGCTGCGCCCGTTACCCGAAAAGTTCCACGGACTTTCCGACAAAGAAACTCGCTATCGCCAGCGCTATGTCGATCTGGTTATGAATCCTGAAGTGCGTCAGACGTTTACCACGCGCTTTAAGGTTATTTCGGCAATACGTCGTCATATGGATGATCAGGGTTTTTATGAAGCGGAAACACCGGTGCTCCATGCAATTTTGGGCGGAGCTAACGCGAAGCCTTTTATAACGCACCACAATGCACTCGATAGAGATTTCTATTTGCGTATTGCTACTGAACTGCATTTGAAACGTCTTTTAGTGGGTGGTTTTGAGAAGGTGTACGAAATTGGACGTCAATTTCGCAATGAAGGCATGGATCACCACCATAATCCCGAATTTACCACCATGGAAGCCTACCAGGCTTTTTCAGATGAAATAGGGATTGCAAAGCTCACACAAAACTGCATTCAAGCTGCCGCGCTTGCAGCGTGTGGCTCGTTGCAGATTGAATATTTAGGGCAGCAAATTGATCTTTCGGGGGAATGGCCTCGCAGATCGGTACTGGAATTAGCCAGCGAAGGCTGCGGTAAACAGTTGAGTTATGATATGCCGCGGGATGAAGTGGCGGCAATTGCCAAAGAATTAGGAATAAAGGTCGAAAAAGGGTGGGGTGTTGGCAAGATTGTCTGCGAGATTTTCGAAGAAACCGCAGAACATAAGCTTGTTCAGCCTACTTTTGTTACGGAACACCCCGTGGAAACTTCGCCTTTGGCCAAGAAAAGTCCTGTTGACAGTAATGTAACAGAACGTTTTGAACTCTTGATTTGTGGCCACGAATATGCGAATGGTTTTAGTGAACTAAACGATCCTGTCGATCAAGCAGAGCGGTTTGCGGCACAGGTTGCAGCCAAAGAAACCGGCGACGATGAAGCGATGGGGTACGACGACGACTATATACGTGCATTGGAATATGGTATGCCGCCTGCGGGAGGGGTTGGAATCGGTATTGACCGACTGGTTATGCTTTTAACCAATTCAGAATCTATCCGCGACGTGCTGCTCTTTCCGCATATGCGTGAGGAGGCGAAGTAATTTATGTCATTTGATAAGTTTACCGATAAAGCCCGCAAGGTTTTGGTGTTGGCGCAAGACGAAGCACGGACGCTTCATCAGCCTTATGTGGGTACCGAACATATTTTGCTCGGTTTGATTAAAGAAGAAGATGGGTTGGCAGCAAAATCACTCGAGCGTCTTAACGTGAAATACGAAGGTGTGGTTCAAGCTATTCGTCAAGTGGTGACTATTGATGAAAATACCGATGTATCGGGGCATTTAAGTTTCACGCCGCGCGTGAAACGGGTGCTGGAAAATTCTTTGCGCGAAGCCATGCAGATGGGGCAAAGCTATATTTCGACCGAACATCTTTTATTGGGCATTGTCCGCGAAGGTGAAGGAACTGCCCTCGAAGTATTAACTCGCTTAGGAATAAGTGGGGATGGGGTTCGCACGGCGCTTAACGACTTAGTAGGGCAAAGCCCTGTTTATTCAGGTCGAACTGCTTTCGACGGGCAACCTGCTGCATCAGATAGCATGCTGAAGGAATTTGGGACAGATCTTACGGTTAAGGCCCGCGAAGGCAAGCTTGACCCCGTTATTGGACGCGCAGGTGAAATTGAGCGCGTTATGCAGGTGCTTTCTCGGCGACAAAAAAACAACCCTCTGCTTATTGGAGAACCGGGTGTGGGCAAAACTGCCGTCGTTGAAGGCTTGGCGCAGCTGATTGTTTCCAACCAAGTTCCCGATATTTTACGCGGTAAGCGCCTGGTTACTTTAGATATTTCTGCTTTGGTTGCAGGATCAAAATACCGCGGTGAATTCGAAGAGCGTTTGAAAAAATGCGTTAAGGAAGTGCAAGACGACGGTAAAACTATTTTGTTTATCGATGAAATGCATACTTTGATCGGGGCAGGTTCTGCGGAAGGCTCCATTGATGCCGCAGCAATTTTGAAGCCTCCCTTGTCTCGCGGTGATATTCAAGTGATTGGAGCAACCACCGTTGAAGAATATCGCAAGCATTTGGAAAAGGATTCAGCGCTGGAACGACGCTTCCAACCCATTAATGTCGGTGAGCCTAATGAAGAGCAAACCCTGCGCATTATGGAAGGCCTACGCGACCGCTATGAATCCCATCATCAGGTGCATTTTACTGACGAGGCTTTGCAGGCAGCCGTTGCGTTATCTGATCGCTATATTCAAGATCGCTTTTTGCCGGACAAGGCTATTGATGTTCTTGATGAAGCGGGCGCCCGCATGCGTATTCGCAACATGACGTTACCGAAAGAATTGCGCGAGCTCGACGATGAGCTGCGAAAACTGCGCGGTGAAAAAGATTCCGCGATTGCAGCTCAAGATTTTGAGCAGGCGGCAAAACTGCGTGATGCCGAAGGCGAACTGAAAAAGAAGCGGGTTGAGGCTGAACAAAAGTGGGAAGAAGATGCCCAGAAGTCAATCAACCAGATTACCATCGAAGATATAGCCGACGTTATTTCGATGACAACCGGCGTGCCCGTTTCTAACTTGACTGAAGCGGAAACCGAAAAACTGTTGCGCATGGAAACGGTGCTTCACGAGCGTTTAGTAGGTCAAGAAGAAGCAGTTACTGCGTTGTCGAAGGCTATTCGTCGCAGCCGTTCGGGGCTGAAAGACCCCAAACGTCCGGCGGGGTCATTCATTTTCCTGGGCCCTTCGGGCGTTGGTAAAACAGAACTTTCCAAAGCGCTCGCTGAATTCTTGTTCGATTCAGAAGACGCGCTTCTTTCATTCGACATGAGTGAATACATGGAAAAGCATTCGGTGTCGCGCTTGGTAGGTTCGCCTCCCGGATATGTTGGCTTTGATGAAGGCGGGCAGCTTACGAAGGCAGTGCGACAACGCCCCTATTCGGTAGTTCTTTTCGATGAAATCGAAAAAGCTCATCCCGATATTTTCAACATCTTGCTCCAGATTTTGGAAGAAGGTCGCCTGACCGATTCCCATGGTCGTTCTGTCGATTTCAGCAACACCGTTATTATCATGACCAGTAACGTGGGTGCCCGGGAAATTGCTCAGAGTGCGCCGCTTGGATTTGGCGTTGACGAAAACGCTGGGCTTTCAGATGCAGAAATTAAATCCCGCGTAATGAGTGAAATGAAGAAACTTTTCCGCCCTGAATTTTTAAACCGTATCGACGAAGTTATCGTCTTTAAGTCTTTGACCAGCGAAGAGATTGTTAATATTGTTGACTTGATGGTTGCTGATTTGCGCGAGCGCCTCATTTCGCAGAGCATGAGTATCAACTTGAGTGATAAAGCAAAACGCTTCATTGCGAAGGAAGGAACCGATGTTGCTTTCGGTGCACGTCCTTTACGCCGCGCTATCCAACGTTTGTTGGAAGACCCCATATCTGAACAGATTCTTGAAGGTCGCTGGACGAGCGGTTCCATAATTGATGTTGACCTGAAGGGTGAAAAATTAACGTTCAAACAAGGAACGGGCACTATACCAGCACCCCGAAAGCGTGATAGCATAGCAAGAGAAACTGAACTTATATTGACCAACTTTGATTTGGGTAATACTGGCGCAGCGGGCAAAGGTGGCGGCGGTTCAACTTCCGGTGGCGGCTCTGCAACGGGTGGTGCTAGCGATTAAACCCAAAAAGGCAGGGGATAGCGGATAGCAAATGCTCAAGGAGGCAACAGCATGGCAACAACAACAGATTCAACCTTAACTCCTTCGGTGCTTGACGCGCCCGACTTTTTGCTTGAAGGGCTCGATTTCGATTCCTTTTCCGAAGAAATGGGTCAACTGCAAGGCAAAGTTGACGATAAGCCTAAAACCGCAGCTATCATTTTGGCTGGTGGTAGCGGGGAACGTTTTGGCAAAGAAGGCGGCAAACAGCTGGTTGAAATTGCTGGCAAGCCGATTTTGACCTGGTCTGCTGAATCGTTTGATGCTGTGGGCGATATTGGTCTGATGGTAATTGTGTGCCCGCAAGAACGCCATGAAGAATACCTGCGTCGCGCCATCGATCCTTTCCCGTTTGTTACGCCAATTGTGATGGCTCCTTCGGGGTCGATTCGTCAGGAATCGGCTTTTTCGGGGCTTGAATATGTTACCGAAAACTTTGAGTACGTGGTTGTTCACGATGGTGCGCGTCCTCTTGTTTCGCCAGAGCTTATTTTACATACGATCAGCACGCTGAAGGGCAACATTGACTGCGATGGCGCGGTGGTTGCCCATCCTGCTATTGATACGCTGAAGGTAGTCGAAAACGGCATTATCCAGGGAACGCCTGATAGGCGGGTCTTTTGGAATGCCCAAACTCCGCAGGTATTTCGTGCTGGCATTTATCGCCGCGCACACGCTTCGGCGTTGTCTGATGGTTTTGTGGGTACCGACGATTCTTCATTGATTGAACGGCTTGGCGGGCGCGTGTTGGTGGTTGAAGGCAAGCGTGACAACATCAAACTTACGGTGCCGGAAGATTATTCTTTGTTGGCATCTGCAGTTCGTACTCTGTATCTTAAGGGTGCGAAAAAATGACGGTGGATTTTCACAGACTTCGCATAGGGCTTGGATATGATGTGCACGCTTTTGTGCAAGGCAGAAAGCTGATTTTAGGTGGGGTAGAAATACCTCACGATAAGGGTTTGGACGGACATTCAGATGCTGATGTGTTGGCGCACGCGATTGCAGATGCCTTATTGGGAGCTGCAAGAGCGGGCGACATTGGGAAGCTGTTTCCCGATACTGACCCACGCTTCAAAGGTGCCGATTCGTTGGTGCTATTGGCGCACGTTGCCAAGCAGGTGCGACAGATTGGTTTTGAGATTCTTGATGTCGATAGTGTTGTTGTTGCGCAGGTGCCGAAGCTTTCTCCTTATCGCGAAGAAATGCGCGAAAAGTTAAGTGTTGCGCTGGGTATTGACAGGGAAAGCATCGGGGTAAAGGCGACCACTACTGAACGCTTGGGGTTTGAAGGGCGCGAAGAAGGCATTGCTGCTCACGCCACCTGCTTACTGGTAAAGGCATAAAAGACTGTCGGTTGCTGACGCAACCTCTCTATAAATGTCATTCTGAGCGAAGCGAGCAAAGCGAGCGCAGTCGAAGAATCCACCCTAGATCCTTCGGCTGCGCCTCAGGATGACAAGGAGTCATTCAGGATGACAAGGAGTCATTCAGGATGACAAAGAGTTGTTCAGGATGACATGAGGGGGATGATGAAGAGTTTCGGGAGCTTTATTGCTCTCTTCTGTCATTCTGAGCGAAGCGAGCAAAGCGAGCGCAGTCGAAGAATCCACGTGGAGAACGTATAAGTTTGGTAGACTTACACAATCAAAAAATTTACAGGAGAAAGAACGATCCATGATACAAATTTACGACACAAAGTTGCGGGAAAAAGTTGACTTTGAAACAAAAGAAAGTGGAAAGGTTGGCATCTACATCTGCGGGCCGACGGTCTACAACTATATCCATGTAGGAAATGCCCGCACTTTCATTTCCTTTGATATTATCAGACGTTATTTTACCTGGCGTGGCTTCGAGGTGACCTTCGTCCAAAATATCACCGATGTCGATGATAAGATCATCACTAAAGCAAACGAAGAAGGTAAAACTGCTGCCGAAATTGCCGAATATTACACCGAAGCCTTCATTGCCGATATGCGCGCTGTTGGTGTGCTCGACCCCGACATCCGCCCGAAGGCCACCGAAGAAATTCAGCCCATGATAGAAACTATCGAAAGCCTGATTGAAGCAGGGCATGCTTACGAAACAGAAGGAGATGTTTACTTTTCAGTTCGCTCTTTCGAAGCTTATGGCGAACTTTCGGGGCGAAAGATCGATGAAATGGAATCCGGGCATCGCGCGCTGCGAGCCGAAGGGCTTGCTGTTGCTGAACGTAAAGCTGATCCGCTGGATTTTGCTCTTTGGAAAGCGGCGAAACCGGGTGAACCATACTGGGAATCCCCTTGGGGTAAAGGTCGTCCCGGCTGGCATATTGAATGTTCTGCTATGTCGAAAAAATACCTGGGGCTTCCGTTTGATATCCATGGGGGAGGGGCTGACCTGGTATTTCCCCATCATGAAAACGAAAAAGCTCAAAGCGAAGCAGCTTGTGGCTGCACGTTTGCACGCCACTGGATGCATGGGGGAATGCTGCAAATCGACGCTGAGAAGATGAGCAAATCCCTGGGAAACTTTAAATTATTGCGGGAAGTTTTGCAAACCACAAAACCGAAAGTCTTCCGCATGCTCATGATTCAAACCCACTATCGCAGCCCCTTGGATTTTTCTGCTGACCGGCTGAAAGAAGCTGAAGTGGCTTTGGGGCGCATCGAGAACGCAAAAAACAATCTTGATTGGCTCATTCACAATGCGCAATCGGGAGATGCAACACTTGATTTAGAAGCCTTCAAGGATATGGTTCGTGAATTCCGCATTCGTTTTATAAGCGGCATGGATGACGACATGAATACCGCAACGGCACTGGGTGAAGTTTTCACCTTCGTCAACAACGTGAATGCTGCTTTGGCAAATGCAAGCATTACTTCTGGTGATGTTTCGGCACTTGAAGAAGTCCGAGGGGCGCTGGTCGAGCTAATGGGCGTTTTTGGTATAGCTCTTGATTCGAAGGATGAAAAAAGTGAAATGCCAGAAGGCGTGATTGCTCTGGCTGTTGAGCTGGCAGCATATAGAGGAAGCAGCGAGGAAGAAGCCGCTGAGGCGCTTTTCGCCAGCAGGGATAATGCGCGAAAAGAAAAGAATTGGGCGCTCTCTGACCAGATTCGTGACGGGTTTACTGCTTTGGGATTAAAGATTGAAGATACGCCCCAAGGTACTCGCATCGTCCGAGATTAGAAGGAGACAAGGGGATGTCTCTCGCCCTGTCATTGTGAGGAGTTTCCGCAGGAAACGACGTGGCAATCTATAGATCCTTCGCTAACGCTCAGGATGACATGAGAGGACTAATGAAGTGACGCAAGAACGTAAAAAACCAGAATTGTTGGCTCCTGCAGGTGGCATGGAGCAACTTTCCTATGCCTTGCGCTTTGGCGCGGATGCGGTATATCTGGCGGCTGACCGCTTTGGGTTGCGCCAACGGGCAAGCAATTTTTCTCTTGAGGAACTTGCCGCAGCGGTAAAAATCGCTCATGACCATCAATCGAAAGCATACGTGACCTGCAACGCTTTTATGGCAAACGACGACCTGAATGAACTACCTGCCTACTTGGAGGCTTTTGAGGCTGCTGGCGTTGACGCCATAATCGCAAGCGATCTCGCAGTCTTTCGCCTTGCCCGCAAGCACGCTGCACACACAGCACTTCATGTGAGTACCCAGGCATCGTGCTCTAACATTGACGCAGCCCTTATGTGGCAAGAAATGGGTGCAAAACGAATTGTGTGCGCGCGCGAAATGAGCCTTGAAGCTATCGCTTCGATGCGTGCGGCGCTTCCGTCTGAACTGGAACTTGAAGTGTTTGTGCATGGTGCTATGTGTATGGCAGTTTCTGGCAGATGCCTTATTAGCGACCACCTTAACAATCGTTCGGCGAACCAGGGTAACTGCACCCAGCCTTGCCGCTGGTCATACGCGCTTGAAGAAGAATCTCGCCCAGGTGAATATTTCCCCATTCATGAAGATGAACGAGGCACGTATATCATGAATTCCAAAGATTTATGTATGCTTGAACACCTCGATGCGCTTGCGGCGACGGGTGTCGATTCTCTCAAAATCGAAGGGCGCAACAAGAAGGCGTTTTACGTGGCAACGGTGGTGAATGCTTATCGCCAGGTGCTGGATGGGCAAGCTGCATCAGATTTTCTTCCAGAATTAGAAACGGTTTCGCACCGCCCTTATTCAACAGGGTTTTTCTTTGCGAGGGGCGAACAAACCGGCACTGCTGATACCTACACCCAATACTACGATTGGGTTGCCGAAGCCGTTTGTGCACTTGAGGGTGGGCGTTATGAAGTTATTTGTCGCAATCGTTTTTACGAAGGTGATGAACTGGAGGTGCTTTCCCCGCATCAGCCTATTCGCAAGTTTATCGTCAGTGAATTGTATTACGAAGGTCCAGGCGAAAATATGGGCAGAAGTAGCAACGAAAACGTATCTTACCAGAGGGAACCTTCAACAACGGCAATGCGAGCCATGGAACGTTATTCATTTAAGACCGATGTCGTTCTTGCTCCTCACGATATTTTGCGCGTCAAGCGGGTCGACCCCTCCAAGAAGAATTAATAGAAAAGCAGAGAATCGAATCAGATTTCCTACCTTGTCATCCTGAATGCAGCCCCCTTGTCATCCTGAATACAGCGAACGAAGTGAGCGGAATGAAGGATCCATAGATCCTTCGACTACGGATGCTTCGCACCCTCCGCTCAGGATGACAAGTACGCTTAGGATGACGTTTGCGACCCTATGTCATCCTGAATGCAGCCCCCTTGTCATCCTGAATACAGCGAACGAAGTGAGCGGAATGAAGGATCCATAGATCCTTCGACTACGGATGCTTCGCACCCTCCGCTCAGGATGACAAGTACGCTCAGGATAAGACAGGTTAAGCCAAGAGTGACAGGGGCAGGCACTCAGTTAGTCTTGTTGCTGCGGTGGAGGCATCACCGTGGGTTGTTGTAGCTCGAAAGGCAGAGGATCGTCTTGTCCGCGCCAAGCTGCCACATTGAGCTGCCGTGTCCAGTACCCCAGCGCATTTGCCTGAAGCGCATACATCCAGGTAATAAGCGTGCAATAAAGGAACCAAACAACACAATTAACGACAAACAGAATAATGCTACCGAAAGCAAAAGCAACAATACTGCCGCTACCAGCAACCATGCCCGCCACACCAGCACCGAAAATAAAAGCGGTGATATAAGTAATAAGCATAACGAGGGGCACTACAATGGTGGCGATTACCATACCTACAATAAGCATCATTCCAACTATTTTTAGGATTCCCATAGGGTCATGTCTGAACATTTTCCAAATTTTCTTAAATTGGAACCCGGAAGAAAGGTTTCCGTAGACGCTGATTCTCATGGGGGCAATCATTAAAAACGGGATACTCAAAACAGAGAGAGCCAGGCTCACCAAGCATCCAACCATCATAAGCATTAACGCAGGAATTATGGCTGCATCATGGGGACTATAGGAGAACGCCTGCGCTAATAACGCAACATAAGAAGGCATAAAAGGCAATATGATGATGAGCCCAATAACCACCTGGAGCACCAAGATAAAAAATCCACGAGAATAAAGCTTTCCGTCTGCGTTCCCAAAGATTTTTTCTGGCATGGTGCCGCTCAAGCCCCAGGCGATGTTGCGCGCCCACCCGTAAAGGTATCCGAATAAAACAATTTGCCCAAAAATGGGAACAATCTGAAGCAGGGTCAACAAAAGAATTTTCTTTATCCAGCCCGGCGTATTCTTAATGTCTTTCCAAGCGGTATCAAAATATCCTTGTTGCATAAGAATCCCTCTTCTTTCCTTCTGAATTTCTTCTGAATCATCCTTCGCCACTATAGCAAAACAAAGCGCCTGCTGTAAGCACAAGAAAAGATGGTTGGGCTTTTGTTGCAAAAGAAACACGCAAGTGAAGCAGTGTTGGGAAAGGCAGATGCAAACGAAAAAGAAAGCGCCCCTAGTAAGCGGTTTTTGTGAGCCCTTCAAGAGTTCCTGAAAAAGCGGGAACTGCCAGCTTGGCGCGGGTGAAGTCATCAGGAAAAATGACGGTACTTCTTTTATGCAGGTACACTTCGCCACCCGCTTCAAGAATTTCAGCTACAAACTGGCTGCAAAAGCGCTTGTATTTGCGTTTTAGGAACGGGAATTTCGCGATACCAAAAAAGAACCCGAGAATATTGAATTTCCATTCTTCGCTACATTCATAAAACAACGAAAGCTCTTTTCGCATGGAATCGTAAGCTTTTTGAGAAACATTGATACGGTATAAAACGCATTCGACATTTTTGCGTTTTTGGCAAATCCTTTCAGGGTATTCAGTAAGAAAGCCCCTTCTGGTAAAGCTATAAAAAAGCCCTTTTTCTTCGTCAAACCCTATTGAGGCGTGCGAATAATACCCTCGATAAAGGACGCGAAGAAACTGTGAAAGGTTATCGGTGTGTTTCGTTAATAATATAAAAACACTTCTTGTATTATCCATCAATTATTTCCTCATTGTTTGAGGTTTCATAATACCATGAATACTGGTTCCCATTTGTGAATTTCAAAAATTCCGTCATTTTCTGGCAGCGCACAATAACTTTATTAGAGTTATTTACCAGGACATATATTGTTATCGTTTGAAGTAAAATAAGTGTATGACCAGGGATTTTGTGGTGGACCCGAAGGGGATCGAACCCTCGACCTCTGCATTGCGAACGCAGCGCTCTCCCAGCTGAGCTACGGGCCCTTTTGAAGTGCTTCAAACCTCGAGCACCTTTCGAGAAGTATTGTCCCACAAGCTCTTGTTTTGTCAAACATCAACCCAGGGTTCGAAGGATTATTTTGCCTTATATCAAATTATGCATTTTCAGGCGTCAAAAAATACAAACCCCCAGATAAATGTAACTAAACTAGTGGCATTTTAGATGTGGCATTTTCATGTAAAACAATATAACAATTCAAAAAAAAATGCCTTTTTCAGTCCCTAATGCGTTAAAAAGAATGATAGCCTTATTAAATTGTATTTTGTGCCATTATATTAAGGTACTACTAAGAGCAATATTATTACAGGAAGTATTCAAAAGGATACTTCAATACGGAAAAGAGAGGAGGTAGCATGAGCTCAACGAAACCCAAAGCAGAAGTCGGTGCTGAAGAAGCGCAGGATGGCATACTGAGCGCTACCGAAGATGCCGGGAAGGTTGTAATGCCGAAAAAGAAGAAACGGAAATGGCCGATTATTCTTGGCGTTTTTGCTGTTGTTTTTGTAGCAGCCGGTGCCGGTTTCTGGGTTTGGCATGAACAACCAAGCTTCTGTGGAGCAATCTGCCACCAACCAATGGATCCCTACCTGGTTACTTTTGAAGGTGAATCAGGGAAACCGGGAACAGACAAGTGGGGCAATGAAGTAAAAGATGCTCACAGTATGATGGTTGTTTCTCACAAGGAGCATGAAGTTGAATGTATGGGCTGCCACGTTCCAACTCTTTCAGAGCAGCTACAAGAAGGTCAAGTATGGATTACCGGCAATTATGAAGTTCCGCTGGAAGAGCGCAAGCTGAAAGACTTGGTAGAAGCACGCGGTATTAAGCCTGATGAATTTTGCTTGAACGATGCCTGTCATCACGTTTCCAGTGTTGATGGTTCTGAAATCAAAACTCGTGATGACTTGAAGAAGGCTACCTCTAAAGAAGAACGCAATCCGCATCAACCACAGCATGGTGATGTCACTTGTAGCGATTGTCATAAAGCACATCGCGAATCAGTGAATTACTGTTCTGGATGTCACAACGACTCTCCAATTCCCGATGGTTGGATTAGCGTTGCAGAACAAAAAGCAAAGATGAAGAAAAAGTAAGACCATCTAAGCTACGGGTGATTAAAGTCTCAAAGAGCCTACTGGGTTACGCAAAATCCAGCAGGCTCTTTTCAAAATCTTAAAGAGCATAATCCTGCTATACGAAAAGCCGTTAACCCTGAATAGTTCTCTGTTTTTCGTGCATTAGGTTCTTCAAGCCTTTGAATGATATTACAATGACTAAGTTTTTCAAGGAGGCGATAGTGAATACCAAAACGAAAAGACGCCTGATAGTGGTTTCAGGAATTATCGTTATCGTTGTTATTTTAATCCTTGCGTTCGGTACCGGCGGAGCTATGGCAAAAACGGTGGATGTTTCGCAGGCAGCAAGCGGTGAATACCAAGACAAAAAAATCCAAGTGACCGGCAAGGTTGTCAAGGATTCTTTCGAAATAAAAGATAGTATTCTCACGTTTTCAATTTATGACCCTCAGGGTGACCCTAAAAAACATTTGCGCGTAAGTTACGAAGGCAGTGTGGCAACTACCTTTGGTGCGGACGTGGAGGCAATTTGCACGGGGAAAATCACTGCAGAAGGGGTTTTGCGTGCCACTGAATTGGTGACAAAATGCCCCTCGAAGTACGAAAGTGCCGAAGGAGCCCTTTCTGTTGAAAGCTTGCTTGAATACGGGGAAGCGGTTTATGGAAACGCAGTCAAAGTTTCTGGCGCCATCAAGGCTGGATCTTTGAAACCGGCTGGCCAGGGGGATCGTTTTGTGTTGGTAGACGCAAGCGGCAAAAAAGAATTCCCGGTTGAATATTCGGCAGCCCTTTCTGAAGAAGTAAAAGAAGGCAGCACTGTTGTGTTGTCGGGAGCTTTAAATGCTCAAGGAAAGTTTGTAGCTACTGATGTAGCTTTGGAAGGATAGTGTTACATGACAGCTTCTGAACCCGTTTCTCATACCTTAGGATCTCTCATGTTGGCATTAGGCTCCTTCGGTCTTTTAATTGCAAGTGCGGCAGTAATCGTTTCGGTTATCTGTCTTATTGTGGCGCACTTTCTTCAAAAGAATTCGAAGGAACAATCTAATGTCCTGAGCTTTGCGGGACACATTGCGACTTTGCTTACCATGGGTGCGTTAACGTTTTGTTGCGTCATTATTGTCTACTGCTTGTTTAGCGGTGATAACACGATTGAATACGTCGTAAAAAACCGTACGACTGCCACCGATGGGCTTCGTTGGTTGTATTTGCTTTCGGGGCTTTGGGGTGGCAAAAGTGGGTCATTGCTTTTTTGGGCATGGCTGATTTCGGTATTCAATAGTGTGGTTGCCCTGCGTAACATCAAAAAATTGGAAAAGCTTGATAACGCAGCAATTTTTGTGACTCAATTGATCCTTGCTACCTTTGTGGGCGTTTTGATGTTCTCTCAGCCCAACCAGCCGTTTTTCCCTACCGCTGCTGAATACCTGAACAGCCAGGGCGAACTTTTGGGTGCGGCCAAGGGTTGGGGTATGAATATGCTCTTGGAACATTGGGCGATGGTCGTTCATCCACCAACGCTTTTTGTAGGGTATGCGGGGCTTACCATTCCTTTTGCGTATGCGATTGCCGCATTGTTGACAGGCGATTCTTCAAAAGCGTGGGTAGAAAAATCGTCGCGTATCACCATGTTTTCGTGGCTCTTTTTAGGGCTTGGCATTGGTATCGGTTCTGTTTGGGCATACGTAGTGCTTGGTTGGGGTGGTTACTGGGGTTGGGATCCGGTTGAAAATGCGAGCTTATTGCCGTGGTTGGTGGGTGTTGCTCTTATCCACAGCTTTACGGTTTATCGGCGCCGGGGTGCTTTCAAGCGTTGGTCGATTATTTGTGCGTGTATTACCTTTTCGTTCGTAATTTTAGGTACCTTTATTACCCGCACGGGCATCGTCCAATCAGTCCATGCTTTCCAAAGCGACCCTGTGTCTTTTGCGCTTTTCTTGGCATTAATTATCGTTCCTCTTGTTGCGGGAATTATAGGAATTGCCATTCGCTGGGTGAATTTTTCAGCAGAAACTGTTGGTGGAGATGATTTTGAAAGCCTGTTTTCGAAAGATGTTGCCTACTACTTTAGTAATCTCCTCTTGATTTTTGCGGCAGTTTTGCTCGCATTTATGACTTTATTTGAGGCAATTTCCGGGGCTTTTTTCGCGGAAGGAACAAAATTTTCTGCTCCTCAATACGAATGGGTGGCGCGTGTATTAGGTATCCTTTTCATGCTTTTGTTGGCGGTTTGTCCTTTACTTGCTTGGAGCAAAACCGACAGAGCAGCTTTTCTGAAAAAGGCAAAGATTCCAGCAATTTGCACTTTAGTGGTGTTCGTTGGGGCGGTCGCGTATTTCATTATCTATCTTTTGCCGACGTACCAAGCGGTTACTGCAGGAAATGACCGTTTTGCCGAAGCCCTCTTAGAGCAAGGTCCTTCCTTTATTTACAACGGGGTAGCCTTAATCGGTTTGTTGGTTGCTTGTCTATTGTTCTTCAACGCGCTCTTTATCTTAGCGCGAGGAATTGGTCGATACTCTAAGAACCATAACGAATTTATCCTGAAGACAATAATTACGCTTCCCTGGAAAAAGGCCTCAACTTTTGGTGGTTTTATTAGTCATGTGGCGATGGCGATTATTTTGGCTGGCTTGATTGGCTCGTCGATGTATGTGACCGAAAAAGTTGGCTATATGAAATATGATTACCCCAACGATAAAGCTCTTGAGACCTTTACTATCAAGGATTACACCTTGGAGTACGTAGAGAACAAGGTCGATCATGATGAAAGCACTCACGGTCAGCCAAGTCACGACATTGTTTATTCGCTCACGCTGAAGGTCTACAAGGGCGATAAGGAAATCGGGACGGTAACGCCCTCGATTAAGGGGTCTGAAACTACGACGCAGCAAAGGTTTAATGCTGCCGTGATCTCTCTTCCGACTGAAGATCTTTTTGTGGTCTATCACGGTGTTGACAAAGATTACAGTTTCTCTCTCGATGTAAGAGTGAACCCGCTCATCAACTTTGTGTGGGTGGGCTTTGCTTTGCTGATGGTAGGAGCTCTGGTCTCAACGGTTGGCCGCAGAAAAGCTAAGGCATTGAAAAAGGGCAGCGGCGAAGACAGCGATGGCGACGACGACAGCGGCGAAAGCGGTAGTGCTAGCGGCGAAAGCAAGTCGCAAGCTACCGAAAGTGGGCCGTCTCATTATCCTTTGATTGAAGAAGCGAAATAGACAAGAGGCAAAATGGGAACAGAAGCCGCCATCGAGGTATTGAAACTTACGAAAACTTTTGGCATCCGCAAAGCGGTTGACCGAGTAAGTTTTGCGATTCCTCAAGGTGCCTTCCTTTCCATTTTTGGCCCTAACGGAGCGGGCAAAACAACCCTGTTGCGCATTTTGGCAACGCTTTCACGGGCGACTTCGGGGTCTGCCAAGCTCAATGGTATTGACATAAAAAAAGAACCCGATAAAGCACGCGACCACATGGGGTTTATTTCTCATAATTCGATGCTCTACCCTGATTTAACCGCAGAGGAAAACCTACTACTTTCAGCGCGCCTTTATGGGGTTGAAAACCCGCAAGAGCGCGTTTTGGAAATGTTGGATTTGGTGGAATTGAAACACCGCAGACACGACCAAGTGCGCACTTTTTCTCGTGGCATGACGCAGCGAGTGAGCATTGCACGCGCACTTATTCACGACCCTTCGATTGTCTTTCTGGATGAACCTTATTCAGGGCTTGATCCTCATGCGGTCGAAATTTTTGATGAACTGTTTGCGACCGTGCGCGAAAACCGAACCTTCGTGATGGTCAGCCACGACCTGCGAAAAGGCTTCGATATGTGTACGCACGCCTTAGTTTTGGCGAAAGGGCAAGTGCAAGCTTTTGACGAAAAATCGGCGTTGCGCTACGAAGATTTTTCTTCGCTCTACACCAAAACGGTTGGCATGGGGGTGGCGTAAATGGCAGTTTCCGTTAAACGCCCTTCCACTTTTCGGCAGTATGTCACGCTTCTGAAAAAGGATCTCACGCAAGAATTCCGCACAAAAGAAATGCTTACTTCCATGGGCATTTATTCTTTGTTGGTATTGGTGGTGTTTGGTGCTGCGCTTGCCCAAACGGCAAGCAGTTTTGACATCTTGCAAATGAGTGGCGGGTTGTTGTGGGTTTTGATCGTGTTCACTTCGCTTTTGGGGCTCAATCGCTCTTTTTCGCACGAAAAGAACAACGGTTGCCTTGAAGGTTTATTGCTCGTGCCGCTCGACCGTTCAGTCATTTTTCTCGCAAAAGCGACTTCGAATTTTCTCTTTCTTTTAGCGGTTGAAATTATTACGCTTCCGCTGTTTTACTTTTTCTTTTTGACAACCACCACACCAGCAGACAGTTTCTGGATGATAATTTTGCCGCTTTTTGTGGGCACTTTAGGGGTCGCTGGCATCGGAACGCTTCTGTCGACCATTACGGTTAACACGCGCGGCAAAGATGTTATGTTGGCGGTGCTGTTCATTCCCCTGATTTACCCGCTGCTGTATGCTTGCGTTTCTGCGACTACGGCAGTGATTGTAGGCGGGGAAGGCTGCGTGGAATTGTATTTGCAGGCACTTGCGCTTGCGGGGGGTTATGATGTCATCATGTTATCGTTAAGTTGGGTTTTGTACGACTTTGTAATAAGCGCGTGACAGGTGTGGAACAGGTACACAATGGGTGCGGAAGCACTCTCACCATGCGCTATTTTTAGAAAAGGAGTTCTATGAGCGACACACCAAAGAAAGCAAGGAAGTTACCTGAAGCGGGGGGTATGGCAGACAAAATTGCACCCTGGGCTTTGCTTGCAGGCGCACTCATTGCTACCACGGGGTTCATTCTTGCTTTTACGATAGCACCACTCGTTCCCGGGGCAAGTGTTAATGTTCCCGCTTTGATTGGCGGCGAAATGGTCACCAACAAACTGCTGCTTTCGCAGAAGATTTTCTATTTCCATATGCCGGTTGCTATCGTTTCCATGGCAGCATTGTTCTTCACGGCGTTTTACGGCATCCGCTTTTTGATGACGAAGGAAGCACGCTATGATACTTGCGCAAAAACAGCTACGGAAATCGCTCTGCTTTTTGTGGTGTGCACCATGTTTTCTGGTTTGCTTTGGACACGCTTTGAATGGGGTGTGTGGTGGACGTGGGAACCGCGTTTGACCACTTACTTCATTTTGATGTTGCTGGTTATTGGTTATTTTATTTTACGTGCCGCTATCGAAGATCCAGAACGGCGTGCTGCATATGCTGCGGTGTTTGGCATTATTACTTTTGTCGATGTGCCTATCTGTTTTTTGGTAACGCGCATGATTCCCTCAAGCGTACACCCCGTTATTTTCCGCACCGATTCAGGGCTTTCCCCTGATATGCTGATACCGCTTTTGACCTCTTTAGTGGGAATGATATTGATAGCATACGGCATTTATCGCCTGCGTTTTCGCCAGGCTCGTCTTGCCGAACGCGTTGCCGTTATTAAAGAACAACTCGAGGATTAGGAGACACGATGGACCCCGTTTTAGCAGAAATATACAGTACGGTATTTCAGGCAGCACCTTACGTGATTGGCGCGTATGCCCTGATGTTTTTAACTTTGTTTGTGTACGTCGTTGTTGTGTTGTTTGGACTGAAAAAAACCGAAAAGCAAATGGTAGCACTCGAGGAGTTGCTCCAAGAAAAAGGTAAGGCATAAATCGTGAAAGCACTAATACCTGCCGCTGGAATGGGCACCCGCTTCCTGCCAGCAACAAAAGTTTTACCCAAGGAATTGTTGCCCGTTGTCGACCGCCCGGCGATTCAGCACGTGGTCGAAGAGGGGCTTGCTTCTTGCGCCGATGAAGTGGTAATTATCAACAGTCGCGATAAAACCGCGATTGAGGCGCACTTTTCTCCCGACCCAGAATTAGTCGCAGTTTTGCGCGAAAAAGGGAAAGACGCTTTTGCTGATGCTGTTGAATATGCCGGCAACCTTAAAGTGAGTTATGTATATCAGGATGAACCTTTAGGCTTGGGCCATGCGGTGCGTTGTGCTCATGAAAAGACTGCGGGGGAAGCGTTTTTTGTTTTGCTGGGCGATGTGTTGGTGCCCGAGAACGATATTTTGCCGCGCATGAAAGAAATCTCTGACGCGCACAGTGGTGCAAGCGTTATTGCCGTTTTGCCGGTGCCTCAAGAAGAGGTAAGTCGTTTCGGGGTGATTGCTGGCGAGGCGGTTGCTGAAGATGTTTGGAAGGTGAGCGGGCTTGTTGAAAAACCTGCTGCTGAAGTTGCTCCTTCAAACTTGACTGTTTACGGGCGTTACTTGTTGAGTGCGCGCGTTATGGAATTGCTTGCAGATGTTAAACCAGGTGCTGGGGGAGAAATCCAGCTGACAGACGCGCTCGATGCCGTGCTGCAAGAAGAGGAGATGTACGCGCTCATCATTGATGAAGCCGACGGGTTTGATGTGGGTACTCCAGAAACGTGGCTCGAAACCAACAATAAGTTACGTTTATCATCCTGAGGCAAAAGACTGTCGGGCACTTCGTACCCTCTCTATTAATACTTCGTTCGCTTGCGCTCACTTCGTTATGGGTCCTTCGACTACGGGTGCTTCGCACCCTTCGCTCAGGACGACAAGAAAGGCGCAGTCATGTCATCTTGGGATAGCTTGTCATTCTGGGCTAGTATGTCATCCTGAACCCCCTATGTCATTCTGGGCTAGTATGTCATCCTGAGTGAGTATGTCATCTTGAACCCCCTATGTCATATTGAGTGAGTGTGTCATCTTGAACCCCCTATGTCATCCTGAGGCGCAGCCGAAGGATCTAGCGAAGCGAAGATCCACCCATCCTCGGGGGTTCGCTCTGCTACTCAACGGTGCCGTAGACGTATCCCCAGCCGTGGCCAGTAATGGCGGAATTAAGCTGGTCGCAAAGACGTTGGCGCGTATAGGCTCCAGGGGGTAATAGCTGGAACAGCTTGAGCAGGTTGTCGGATAAATCGTATGTTTCCGCTAAGATGATTGCATCAAGACGCCGTATTTGTTCAACATCTTCAAACAGGGTGTCTATAATTTTTTGGAGCACGCCATAATCAGGACTTTTCTCAATCGCCATTGGTTGCTACGTCCGCTTCATTGAGTATTACATCGAATCCTGCACTTGCGGCAACAAGCGCTCCAGTATAAGCTGCAGTAGCATTGCCGCTAGCTCTAAGGAATTGTACGCCAGCGCCTCGCAACTGAGTTGCCGCTTCAATCATGGTGTCCGCACAATAATACGGGTTTTCTTTGGTGGCGCGCTGCTGATGGGGGTTGTTTTCTCTCACCACGAGCTGTACCAAAAGAGGGACGTGAACCTTTTCCTTAACCTGGGAAACTAGGGGCAAAATCTCATCAAGGGGCAAGGCGGTTTCTATTCCAACTACATTGGCACCGCATTCAACCATCATCGCCATAGTGTCTGCAACGCTTTCTTTCCCGGTTCCGATAATCCCTGAATCGCTTAAAAGCATCGAAGCAATAATTGGTTTGTCGCTTTGTTTGCGAATCCCCATTAACGCACACTGCATATCGGCGGGGTTTACCATCTTATTGAGAAAATAAGCGTCGATACCTTCTTCGCCGAAATCACTCACTGCTTGAGCGTATTGGTCGCGATTTTGTTTGAGGGAAGCCGCGCTTGAGACATCCAGTGGCAACCGGGTAGGTCCAATTTCTGCAAAAACATGTTGGGGCTTGAGGGAAGTTACAATGGTCAGGGCAGCGGTCGCCAGTTCAAGCGCGCGGTCTTCTAAGTTTAGATGAGTTAAGCGAGCAACCGTGATTCCGGGAGTATTGGTAACGAGGCATTGCGCACCGGAAAGCATTTCTATTCGATAGGCGTCGCGTACCGCTTCGGGCTCTATGAGGTTGAAAAATTCACGATCTTGAGCCAGGTCTACCCCTGAGCGCAAAAGGGTGGAATCGAGAGGTGCAGAAAGCACCAGTGTGTCTTTGTTGAAGCGTAACTCTATATCTGGCATTGGCGAAACCCTTTCTTGTTCGGGTTTATGATACACAAGACCATCACAAAATATCAGCTAAGGCTTGCGAAATCAGAAGGTTTTCGGGCTGGAAGGGCTTGCTTTTTGTCTTTCATGTGAAGAAAGGGCGTTTCACAAGACATCCATTTGCACGTCACAGCTCTTGCAAATGGGGGTTTTATAATGGGCTCAGCAAACGAAAGATCCCCTCCTTAAGTTTGCACTGCTTTTACCCTTGCTTAAAGCAGTAACAGTGCGAAAGCACTGTGATCCCCTCCTTGTAGGTCTGGGTGAGTTAAAAAACTATATTCCCCTCTCACCCAGACCGTTCTCTTCAAACAATCAGACTTCAAGCTTGGTGCTTTTGCATTTACCCTCGCGTATGCAATACGCTCAGCCATGCAACACACCAATCTTATTCTCTGATTGTTTGAAGATTATGTTTAGGCGCGCAGCGGGGAACCTTGGGCTTCTAAACACTAGAGCCAATCTTGTATGCTCAGTCGCGAAACCCCCTCATGTCATCCTGAGCGAAGGGTGCGAAGCACCCGCAGTCGAAGGACCCATAGATTCTTCGGCTACGCCTCAGAATGACATGAAGTGCCTCAGGATGACAGACTATTTCAGGATGATAGGGGGTGCCGCAGGATGACAAACCACCTCTGCTTGAAGGTATCGTGAAGTATCTGTGAAGGCAAATGCCAAGCGACTACCGTTCGCGGAAAAATTTATGTGCGGTGTTGTGTAATCAAAAAAATTCAAAAGAATTCTACTTGCTATCGAGCAGGGAGCCGTCTACTATATATACTTGTCTCAAGCAAGAGGTGACACAACATATTGTGGAAAACTATCAAAAACTTGTGGAAACTGTTTGGAAAAAATGGTGAAACAGGGTGGAAATCTCAGGTTCCCTTCGGTGGGCACCTTGGGAAACGTTCGACAAGAGTTATTTTCCCCATACGTGGGTGACAAACGGAATATAAACAAACAATAGAGAAGGAAAACAACATGGTAACAGCAATAATCAAGCGGGATGGTCGCACAGCAGAATTTAATGTGGGTAAAATCACTGATGCAGTAGAGAAGGCATTTACTGCAAGTGGAGCTATGCAGGAAAGAGAAGTTGCCGACGAAATTTCCGCTCAGGTTTTGCAAAAACTTGAAAGCGGTGCCATTGAAGGAACACCAACCGTTGAAAGCATTCAAGATTTGGTTGAAGAAACCCTTATCGAAGCGGGTTTCATCCAGACTGCAAAAGCATACATCCTTTATCGTGCAGAACGCAATCGGGTTCGCGACGTTAATAGCCGCTTGGTACAAACCTTAAAAGACATCACTTTTTCAAAGGCATCGGATTCTGACATCATGCGCGAAAATGCCAACATTGATGCAGATACTGCCATGGGCACCATGTTGAAGTATGGTTCAGAATCGGCAAAGCAGTTCTATGAAATGTGCGTCATCGACCCGAAGTATGCGCGCGCACATCGTGAAGGAGACATTCACATTCACGATATGGACTTCTACACGCTTACTACTACCTGTTGCCAAATCGATATTCGCAAGCTGTTCAAGGGCGGTTTTTCAACAGGTCATGGCGTTTTGCGTGAGCCAAACGATATTGCCAGTTATGCAGCTCTTGCTTGTATCGCTATTCAGTCAAATCAAAACGACCAGCATGGTGGGCAATCCATCTATGATTTCGATTATGGTTTGGCAGAAGGCGTAAAAAAGACCTATCGTCGCTTGTACAAAAAGCACCTGGCAGAAGCGCTTGAGCTTCTGACCGATTTGGAAGACGTGAAAACTATCGCTGAAGACCTGCTCGCGCGCGTTGAGGGAGAGACCAAACTGATAGCTTCTCTCGTTATGGATGCGACCTTTACCGCAGCCGTGCGCAGCGCACTCCTTGAAGCGGGCGTTGAAGAAGCGGTGCTCGACCGCATTATGACCTACACTGAAAAGCAAGCGCACGCAGACGCAGACCGCACTACCTTCCAATCTATGGAAGCGCTGGTTCACAACTTGAATACTATGCATTCACGCGCTGGTGCTCAGACACCGTTTTCATCAGTGAATTACGGCATGGACACTTCTGCTGAAGGCCGTATGGTTATTAAAAACATGTTGCTCGCTACCGAACAGGGCTTAGGCACTGGAGAAACTCCCATCTTCCCCGTTCAGGTATTTAGGGTAAAAGAAGGCGTTAACTACAATTTGGGGGATCCCAACTACGATCTCTTCAAGTTGGCAATGCGCTGTTCAGCGAAGCGTCTGTTCCCGAACTTCAGCTTCCTAGACGCGCCCTTCAATGCGCGCTACTATAAAGGAACCCCAGAAACGGAAGTTTCTTACATGGGTTGCCGCACCCGCGTTATTGGCAACAGCCACGACAAAGACCGCGAGGTTTCTCCGGGGCGCGGTAACTTGAGCTTTACCTCAATCAACCTTCCTCGCCTTGCTATTCGTTCTAAGGGCGACGTTGAGCTTTTCTTTGACCTGCTTGATTCAAAGCTGGCAACCGTAATTGCACAACTCGACGAGCGTTTTGAAATCCAAGCGCGCAAGAAGGTCTACAATTCACCCTTCTTGATGGGACAAGGGGTTTGGATTGATTCTGAAAAACTGAAACCCAACGATGAAGTGCGTGAAGTTTTGAAGCACGGAACTTTAGCCATTGGCTTTATCGGCCTTGCTGAAACCCTTGTTGCGCTGGTTGGTAAGCATCACGGACAATCTGCCGAAGCTCAGCGCCTTGGTTTGGAAATCATTGGACATATGCGCTCTTACCTTGACCGCATCTCTGAAGAAAGAACCATGAACTACACTTTGATTTCAACGCCAGCTGAAGGTTTGTCTGGACGCTTTGTTGGTATTGACCGCGCGCGCTACGGAAACATCGAAGGCATTACCGACCGAGACTATTACACCAACGGTTTCCATGTGCCGGTATATTTCGACATGAATGCTTTTGAAAAGATCACGGTGGAAGCACCTTACCATGCGCTTACTAACGCCGGTCATATTTCCTATGTTGAACTTGACGGAGACCCTTCTAATAACCTTGATGCTTTTGAAACCATCATTCGCCATATGAAGGAAAGCGGCATTGGTTATGGTTCTATTAATCATCCCGTCGATAGCGATCCACTGTGTGGATACACAGGAACAATCGAAGACCGTTGCCCCAAGTGCGGAAGAACAGAAGAAGAGGGCGACCGTCCCTTCGACCGCATTCGCCGCATTACTGGATACTTGGTAGGTACGCTTGATCGCTTCAACAACGCAAAACGCGCCGAAGAGGCCGACCGCGTGAAGCACGACACTTCAAGACCGTCTGAATAGAAAAAAGCCAAAGTGTCTTCTTCAACGATTCGTCTTTACGGCACGGCGGCTGATTCAATAGTTGATGGCCCGGGGCTGCGTTACGCGATATTCGTGCAGGGCTGCCCCCGAGCTTGTCCTGGGTGTCACAATCCAGAAAGTCAATCTTTCGATGGTGGTTATGTGGCAAAAATTGACACTCTCGTTCAAGAAATAACTTCTAACAAGCTCATACAAGGAATCACTCTTTCAGGAGGCGAACCCCTTTCGCAAAGCGCCCAATGTATTGAGCTGGTAAAACGCATCCAAGGGCTTGGGCATAGTATCTGGCTCTACACCGGCCACCTTTTCGAGGATATCATGGAAGGGAAGCTGGGTGCACAAGCGCAAGAGCTCTTGGGGCTGTGTGATGTGGTGGTTGACGGGGAATATCTCCAAGAGCTGAAATCTTATCTATTGAAATGGAAAGGATCTTCAAATCAGCGGGTAATCGATGTGAAAAAGAGCCTTGAGGCTCGTAAGGCAATCATATGGGAAAACCCAGATGGCCTCAACATTGACCCTCCTTCAAGATGGTAGCAATTGGCCCGCAAACACTTTGACAGATCACCATTTCTCATTCATTCAATACCAAGGACGCCATAAAGTTCTTTCCGAGAATGCACTTCCAGCTTCTGGTAGATATTCCTCACATGGGTCTTGTAGGTGCTTGTTGCAATGAAAAGCTCATGACCTACTGCAGAGCGCTTCTTTTTTTGGGCGAGGAACAAAAGAACCTCTTCTTCTCTTGTTGAAAGGTCAAATTGCTTTGCTATTTCACTGCACTTAATACCTAAGCGATTTCTTTCTGAAACAAGCCTTTCGTTAGCAGGAGATTCTTTTAGAATGACTCCCCAGGAAGAAGAAAGACCTTTTTCTGAAAGCACGAGTAGTGTTGCAATAACTACCAAGGAACCAATTAAGACACTAATGCCCACATCCACCACTATACTGTTTGAGTGTTGATAGATCAGGCTGCTCATCTTGTCGCCAATCATGACCGCGCCAAGGCGAGCCACGCGTTCAATAGCAAAAAGCCAAAGTGCGCAAACCCCAAAACGGTATGATAGGTTACTCAGGACAACCATGATGAGAATCAGGCAGGAAGAATATCCCGACACTGCAAAAAACGCAGATATGCGCCCTTCAAAGGGGAAGAAAAAATCGAAAGGAAAAAGAGAAAGCAACATCAACACAAGAGCAACTTTCCAAAAAGAAAGAAAGTTAAACGATTTTAAGCGCAAGGTTATTCCAAGAAAAATGATTATTGCTGGTAAAACTACCCCAAAAGAAGAATGGGGCCCAAGAACCTGAGAGCGAAACACTGATTCCATAAGTCCGTACGCAAAAGAATAAAGGGTGACCAGCAAAACAGGTTTCCAAGGAAACTGAAAACTGCCCCATCCTTTGTGGGGGCGCTCGCTTTCAGGAAGAAGAGAAAGACTCTTTTTCAAAAAGCAGAGGGAAATAAAGGGCAAAAGGACGGCACCAGCGCACACCCACCAGAAATCCAGACCCTTAAAAACCCAAAGGATGACGGCACCAAAAGCAATACTTGCAGTGTAATAAATACCCGTTCGAACAGCGTTGATACAGCCATAGTATTCCGACCACAACATCATGACGAACGAAATGCCAACAGCTCCGCACATCACAGCTGGCAGGGCAAGAAAGTCGCCAGCGGATGGATATTGGATAGACAAAAAATTCATCAGGGCTGAAGCCGTCATCAGCAATCCAGCAAGGGTAAATATTCCGGGAATTTTGCACAGAGGGGCAATACGTTTTGCAAGAAATATCAGTATCAAAAGGGTGATGATAATGAAAATATTGAAGAGTTCATAAGAACCAATTTTTTGGGCAGGAGTAACATACTGGGCGTTAATATAGACCGTTTCTGTCCAAGCCCGATAAACTCCAACACCAAGTACGCAGAGGGGAACCGATGACACTTGTTGAATAAGTTGTTGATATTTCGAATAGCGTAACTTCATTCGTTCTTCTCAGGCGATTATAGGGGAATCTCAAATCAAAATGAAGAAATTGTGCCCACGAAAATATATATCAGATGAAATCATCCTCTTTTTTCCAAAAAGGGTGAGGAGGTTCTTGGGTTTTAGTCCCTTTTCTTGCCCGATGGTGGATGTTGTCTTCGCTTGTGTTCAAACACAATAAGAGGACTGGCGCATTGCTTGGGCTACAAGCATATCGCTGGAAAGACAGGCGTATTGCTGGGAACATCAACAATACGCAATGGAAGAATAGGAGGATTTATGAAAGAAAAATTTTCGCGAAGAGACTTCCTTAAGGGAGCTCTCGCAACAAGCGCGGTGGCGGCAGGAACAGGCTTAATAGCCTGCACTCCAAAGTCTGAAGGCTCCGTTGGGTCTTCGGACGGATCCCAAAAAGAGGGTGCTCGCTGGAGTTGGGAGACAAAGCCTGCCCCCATCGACGAAAGCAAGATTTCAGAGACTTTCGATTGCGAGATTTGCGTAGTTGGTGCAGGAACAGCAGGAATGTCTGCCACCTATGCAGCAGTTATTGATGGGGGAGCAGATACCCTCGTTCTTCAAAAGGGAAAAGGTATCATCACTAACGGATGGAGTGCCGCAAGCTTTAATTCACGCCGCTTTACCGACCAAGGAACAAGCTACGATCTTTCGGCAATATATGCGAAGTTCGCAGACCTTGCCAGCGGCAGAGGAAAAGGAGAAATCGTTCGTCTTTTCCTTCAGCGCTCTGGGGAAGTAATGGACTTCATCTTAGATGAAACTCCAGAAAACCCTGCGATATGCTATCCCGACGCTAAAGGGCATACCTTTGGTTGGTATCGAGACAATGATTTTTCCACACGCTACAAGTACTTCAAAGAAATGCTGGAATCACTGCAAGCAAAAGCCGAAGCAGCTGGCGCTCGTTTTGTTTGGAACACGCCTGCGGTACAGCTGGTGCAAGATTCATCCGGAAAAGTAACTGGCGTTATTGGCAAAAACGAAGAGGATGATAAGTACGTTAAGGTCAATGCATCAAAAGGCGTTATCTTGGCATGTGGTGATATCTCAGACGACCAGGAAATGGTGGAATGTTTTGCACCTTTGATTAAGGGTATTCAAAATATGCACGGTGCACCTAATAACACGGGCGATGGACACAAGATGGGAATGTGGGCAGGGGCTGCTCTCGATTCCGCTCCTCACTGCATTATGATGCACTGGGATCCCACAAACTTACCTGAAGGTTATGCGCCTTTCTCGGGCAATCCTTGGTTAAGGGTCAATCTTGATGGTAAGCGTTATGGCAACGAAAACCTGGGGTATCAGTCGGTGGTAACCGCAAGTTCCCTTCAGCCTGAAAAAGTAATCTTCCAGATTATTGATAGCCGCTGGAAGGATCATTGCAACGATTATAAGCACGACAACAGCCATAGCCGTTTTTCTCCGAACCCTCCAGGAGACTGGGAAGATGCGGTAAAGCGCGGCGCAATCATTAAGGCTGACACTATTGAAGAGCTTGCTGACGCTTATGGAATCAACAAAGAAGCTTTGCTAGAAACGGTCAAGCGCTACAACGAACTTGTTGATAAGGGCGTGGATGAAGACTTCGGTGTTCGCAGCGATTACTTTGTTTGGAATGGTATTAAAGAACCGCCCTTTTATGCCATCAAAAGAATCCCGCTCGTTCTTACTACTCAAAATGGGCTCATTGTTAACGACAAGCTGGAAGTTCAGGACACAGAAAACAATTCGATTCCGGGGCTTTATGCTGCGGGGGCTAACCAAGGTGCTTATTATGGTTACGACTATCCGCTTTTCATTACCGGTGGATCCCTTGGAAAGGCTTTGACCTTTGGTGCTCTTGCGGCGAAATCTGCGCTAGGCACTCTGGATGAGAAATTGGTAAGCAAGAACGCAGGGTTATAGGCTACAAATGTCATCCTAAACTAACATGTCATCCTGAGGCTCCCTGTCATCCTGAGCGAAGCGAAGGATCCACGTGGCTGAATTGTGGATCCTTCAGGTATGCGCTTCGCGCAACCTTCAGGATGACATGCTCTTCAGGATGACAAAGCGGCAAGATCTTGTGCCGTTACTTTATGCCTTCAGCCTCGAATCGTTTTTCAAGAGCCTCTTGATGAATGCTGTAGTGCAAAGCAATGTCTCGAGAAATAATCTTCGCCTTACAAAGATGAAACAGGCTCTGGTCCATGGTGCGCATGCCTTCAGCGCTTCCAGCAGCAATAGCGCTATCGATTTGGTGCGTTTTTTCTTCGCGAATAAGATTTCGTATTGCGGTGTTTGCAATCATGATTTCGAAAGCAGGAACTTCTCGTCCGTCTAAGGTGGGAACTAGCTGTTGGCTCACTATTGCTTGAAGCACCATTGAAAGCTGCATACGAATCTGGCGTTGTTGGGAAGCAGGGAAGGCGTCAATTATGCGGTCTATCGACCCTGCTGCACCGGTAGTGTGCAAGGTTGAAAATACGAGTTGCGCAGTTTCGGCGGCAGTCATTGCCGTTTCCATGGTGGCATGGTCGCGCATTTCCCCGAGTAAAACAACGTCAGGTTTTTCCCGCATGGCGCTGCGCAGCGCTTCACTATAAGTTGCCACGTCAGTTGGAATTTCTCGCTGAGTAACGATGCATTGTTCGTGGCGATGAATGTATTCAATAGGGTCTTCCATGGTAATGATGTGCCCGGATCGTTCCAGGTTAAGCTTGTTAATAATGCAGGCAAGGGTAGTAGATTTACCCGATCCCGCAGGTCCAGTTATGAGTACCAACCCCTTCTGGAAGTTGGCACAATCAAGGATTTGCTGGGGAATGCCGAAGGCAACCGGGTCTGGTAGACCAAAGGGAATAACGCGGATTACGGCACTAAAAGACCCCCTTTGGCGAAAAACGTTAGCACGAAAGCGCCCGATGCCTGGCAAGGCAAAGCTAAAGTCATCATCGTGGTTTTTGCTTTCCGCAAAGAAGTCAATATTTCGATTTGCTTCTTTGTAAAGCGCGCGTACAAATTCTTCCGTGTCTTGCGGTGTCAAGCAGGGGGTGTCAAGACGCACCTGTCTTCCAGCCAGTTCGTATGAGAAGGGTAGTCCTGCAACGATGAAAATGTCGGAAGCATTGATACTTACCATTTGTTGAAGCATTTTTTGAAAGTCCATCTCTTTTCCTGCTCTTTCTCTAGCCTGTCCAAAGGACATCTTTGTCTTTCGTCATGTCCCACTTGGTTGTTGCTTGCCATTGCACTATTCGATATTCAACTGTATCGGTAATTTCTATGGTCACAGAAAGCAAGCGCCCACTTGCTTGTTGGAAAACTGCTTTTACTTCGTTGCCTTCAACTCGAGCTTCTTTGGGCAGCTTGGCTGGTAGGGCGGCGAGGGCATCTTGTGCTGATCCGCCTTGCCCTCTGACATCTAAGAGTGTGGCATCTATTGCTGCAAGCATTTCTTGTGCTGCCGATTCGTTCACGTAGGTATCGGTCGTAAACTGAGCGTGCTTTTCAGCAGAAGCTGACTGTGCTTGAGCGGTGGAAAACGCGAGAACCGACAGCACTGCTAAGCTCAATAAAATGACCAGTGAAAAAATACTGATCGGGCCCATGCGAACCGACCCTGGGGATTTCTGTTCCAAAGGAGCCACTACACACCCCCTTCGCTTAGATAACGAGACACTTTCAGGGTGTACACTATGTCGCCCGTCTGTTCCACGCTTATTTCCCCCAAATAGAGAGTCCCTGCTTTTTGAGGTTCACTTTTTACCGTACGTTTCACCTTAAAGCAGTTTTTATCTTCGGCATTAGTTGCCTTGAGAGCCCCATCAACAAGGGCAAAATACTCAGTTGCTTCAGAGGGTGGATCAGCATAAAAACGCTCTGCTTCGTTGGTTGCCAAAATGACCGCAAATGAAGTTGAGTGGCCTTTTTCGCTATAAATTCTAGCTTCGTTCAAGAAGCTCACCAGAAGAGCCGTAGAAATTGCGAGAATAACTATCAGCACAATTGCTTCCATAATGAATGCCATACCATGCCACGAATTTTTTGTTGCCGTTGCCTTTTGAGAAGGGAGGCTAAATCCAGAACTCATGAGGCATCACCCCCAACGCTTCGCAGAGCAACCGTGGTTTGTCCGAAATCTGTTTCGATGGAAAGGAGGTTTTCGGAATAACCAAAAGTGAACTTTTCAGATTCAATAATTTGCTGGGCTCGATCAGGGGTATAAGGTTCTTCGGCAATGCTGTATTCTTCAACGATAAACCCCTTATAAGAATATATCCGTGTTTCATAGGTGCCCGTTTCAAGGGTTTCGACAAAAACCAATGAAGCACCTTCAGGACCTCGTCCAGACTGAAAAGCATCTGCTCGATCGTTCATTTTCACGCTATTTACAAAAAGCGAAAGCCCTAATCGAGATTGATTGCTTTCGATACGCTGGGCGTTCGTGTGGTTATAAACGCTCGTTCCCAACAACAATATAACCAGCAAGAAAAAGAAAATGAAACAAAAGAGCAGAGCGGTGAACAAGCGGCTTTTGCTATTCCTCAGATTCCGCGTGCCTGAGCTAGCTTTAACCAAAGTATCCATGTGGTTAGTTTTTAAAAGGGGTCGGGAAGTGTTTTGGTTATTCATCGCGGAATCACCACCACGTTTGGCATGACGTTTTCAGCAAAGCTTTCATAGAGCACTGAATAACTATCATGATTAACAATCAAGCCATAATTTTCTTCTAGGTAGCGCAGGGATGAAGGATAAGAGCCCTCTACCGCGCAACATTGCTTCGCGCTATCAAGAACTGCATTGCGAACTGAAAAGACACCCTGTTCCTTTAAGTCTTTGTGGGTATATGCGTAGGTAAACCATATCCCGACACCCAAGGCAACAAGAAGCAATAAAGTTGCAAGCCACTTGATGGCATTACCTTTGCGTCTTTGTTCAAGCAATCCGTAAAGCATAGATTATCCAATCGAGCCCATAATGCCAATTAAGGGAAGCATGACGGCTATAAGAGTCACGCCGATACTCACGGTAAGGAACGCGGCAAGAGTCGGTTCAACGCTATCGATGAGACTATCAATTTCCTGAATTGAATTGCCTACATACGAATCTGATAAGTATTCCAGAACATCTTCGATGCGCCCGCTGCGAGTGCCTACCACTAACATTCGGGCGTAAACAGGGTCGAAAATATTGTTGTCATAAATCGCTTGTGCAAGACTTTTTAACTGCTTTGGATCAACCATTTCTTCTTGAGCTTTAAGAAGCGTTTCTCTCAGTTTTTTGTGATCAACTTTTTCCGCTGCTTCTTTCATAGCTGTTTCGCCGTTTATCCCGCTCGCAATGTAGGTTGCCAATGCCGAGGTGAAGCGTCCCAGTGCAAGCTGCTGCAGGGGGCGGCGCAAAAACGGCATGCTTTGCGCGCTGCGCAAAAGAGAAATACGCCCCTTTTGGCTACGGGTTAGCAAAAATAGTATGAAAACTATCACTGTAAAGAGGGCAGAAATACCAAAAGCAACCCAGCCAATAGTAAGAGAGATATTTACATAAGCAAAAGAAGAGGTGGTTAAGTTACCTGAAAGGCTTTCGAAAACATTCATGAAGACGGGAAGAATAGTCGTGACAGTAAAAAGCAAAATAACTGACATGATTGCCAGCAAAGCAGTGGGGTAGGCAATAGCATTGCTAATTTTGGTGAAGATTCGATCTTCCTCATTGTAGTAACGACCAAGGCTTACCAGCACGTTTTCTAACCGCCCCGACTTTTCGCCAACCGAAAGCATATCAAGTGCGTGCTGCGGGAAGCTTCCTGAATCGCTGAGAGCCTGAGTGAAGGTGTTGCCATTAATCAGGCTTCGATAGATAGAATCGCAGGTTTGCTTGAAAAGCGAGTCGCGCATGTTTTCGCCCAAAAGGTGTACGGCTTCTTCGGTTTGAATGCCGGCAGATTGCATCATGGCGATGCTTTCGCAGAAGGCAGAGAGGGCGTTGCTATCAAGTAATTTTTTTGCCATTTTTCCGCTCCTTGTTTGCTTTTAGTACGTGTATCTTTCGGTGTAGCTAACACCGTCTCCGATAGTGCCGCCACTTCCCGTGCTTGCAAAAGTAGTATCAATCAAAGTCCAGGTTTGCGTGTTGATTTCGATTCTTACGGTCTTCCAACTACCATCGATATAAATCATATTCCATGCATGATATATATTATCAGGGGAAACGTATCCTGTTGTTACGGTGCAGGGAATCCCCTGACTTCGAAGCATGGCTGCTGCCAACGCCGAAAAATCAAAGCAAATGCCGGTTCCCGTTTCCAGGGTACTATCGGGGTTAGGGATGTATCCAGACGCACCCGCAAGAACGGCAGCTTTGTCGTAATCGTAGGTTATGTTTTCGGCTACCCACGTATAAACATTTCTGACCACGTCTCCTTGGTTTTCCGCGGTTGCATTCAGTTCGTTAGAAAATTGAACGCAGGCTGAATCTGCATTATAAATACAATAATAAGAAGGACGCAGGAAGGGGACGAAATCATTTTCAAGAACAACTTCTGATGCAACAGGGCTGGCGTATTCGACGTATTTATTGCCGCTGGTGTTTTTCCATATGGTGAAAACATAGGTGCCGCTGCCCATGTTGAGAGGGCAGATAATAGGGGTTCCATCGGGTGGGAGTTCATAGTGGTAGCTCATGTCTCCTGCACTAATTTGAAAATTAAGTCGCTCAGAAGCAATACCTGAAGCGCCAACAAAACCTAAATTAGCGCCAGAAACATCGATTATCGTATCGTTTTTGCCGTAGATACCACCATCTGGATTGAAGCCGCTTAAGGCAATTTCTGGTCGCTCAAAGGGAGGGCCTTCGGTGCTACTGCCCGACAGAGGGTCACAACTTACCAGAAAAGTGGCTGCGAAAAGCGCAGCAACACATGATGTCAAGAGCGCCAGTGAGCTTTTCCTTGTAGCTTTTGAGACCCCTTTGTTTAGCATTCGACCCATCCACCAATCGGTTCCTGCTCTTCTGGCTTGTTCTCTTGCAGACCCACCATGCCTGCAAAGCACTTTTCCCTAGTCTTGCGATCTGGGAATATTATACCCTCTCAGAAGGAAGAGAAAAAGGGGCAAATTACAAAGAGACTTTCGGGTACTTCGTTATGGATCCTGAACGAGCATGTCATCCTGAGGCGTAGCCCTCTGTCATCCTGAGGCGTAGCCCTCATGTCATCCTGAGGCGTAGCCGAAGGATCCACATGGTTGAATTATGGATCCTTCGACTTCGGGTGCTTCGCACCCTTCGCTCAGGATGACAAGGAGGCCCAGGATGACAAAAAACTGTTGGGCACTTTGTACCCTCTCTATTTGTACTGCGTTCGCTATTGCTCACTCCGTTATGGATCCTTCGACTTCGGGTGCTTCGCACCCTTCGCTCAGGATGACAAGGAGGCCCAGGATGACAAGGAGGGGTGAAATGTCATTGTGAGGAGTTTCCGCAGGAAACGACGTGACAATCCATGGATCCTTCGGCTACGCCTCAGGATGACACTCACATTTAATCGAAAGTTCCTGTCAGGGGCACTATGCCGATAGGTTCTTCGCCCCCTTCAATAGTGATCTGCGCTATTTGTGCAAAGCTTTCAAGGTTCACAACGGTAATGCGGTTCTTTTGGCATATATAGAAAAAGGTATCGATAAACAGGCCGCGTGAGCCTTGCCACCAATCATAGGGCGTGAAATTGATCTTTGTCTGAAGAAAAAAGCCACTTCCGTCTGAATACCCATAAATGAGATAGCCCTTTTCAGTGGGGAACCCAATCAGGTTTTTCTCACTGTCTACCAATATGGCCTTATGTTCCAAAAGCGCTTCCGAATTAGATTCATCAAGGTTTGTCACGTGTTTTTGGGTAATGTTGTAAGGGTCAGAAGTATCAAACATGCTCAGCTTTAGCCCTTGTGTTCTGCCTTCTTTATCAGCATCCATGCCGAAGCCTAAAAGCCTGTCTTCGCCGAACACTTGCATATAGCTTGAAAAGCCAGGAATTTTTAACTCACTTTTTATGTGCGGATTTGCTGGATCGGAAAGATCAACAGCAAAGAGGGGGTCTACCTGACGGAAAGTAACGAAATATCCAACCGCCCCATCAAAACGAACCGAATAAACACGCTCTTCCTCTGCAAGACCTTCGATGCTGCCGTCGATATTCAGCTCTTCATCAAGTACGAAAAGCGCGTTGGTGCTTGGGTCGTTTGTGGAAGAATTCCAATCATAAATAACGTTTTCTTCTTCAGTCAAAGTTCTATAAGTGCTTTTTTGCACCGTAGTCACGGCGCGCAAATACCCCTCGAATTCATCAAGGGCAAACTGATTGATGAGCGCACCCGGAATCAGCGTATCGATTTTGAAATCGATGGTGCCTTTTTCAAGTGAAAACTTTGAGATGCGAGTTGATTGAGTACTCTGATGGTCTTCCACCAGAAAAGACCCGTCTTGGCGCGAATCAATGATTTCTTCCTTGTAGACATTTGCCGCCAAATAAAGATTTCCGTAACTCATATAGGTGGTTTCGGTTGACCCTAAAATTGACTGCTGGTCGATACGTTTTGCTTCGCTCACATCAAGTGAAGTGATCACAGAATAAGAAGTGGAATCACTATTGGGGAGGATGCAGACATCCGAAGCTTCGATAGCAGATTTTTCATTTCCTGCGGATAAAACAGGAACAAATGATTCTGGGTTTTCCCGTGCTAGTAGCGAAGTATCAGAGACGTAATAGATGCTGATTAAATAAATAATGCCATCCTGGAGACGCGAAGAGAGATAGTAGCCGTCTTGCCCAAACGTGCTGATGAAGCTTGGGTTTTTTGGGTCTGAAACATTATAAAGAGCCATTTCTGTCACGGTGCGAGATGAGGAAAAACTTCCGAAATAGCCGTATTCGAAGGGAGTAGTTATCTCTTCCTCTGACGATTTAGTAATGAGGGAATCGTACAAAACGACGAGGGTGTCACCGGAGAGAAATAATTCCCGAGCAGATATCGATAGAGATTCATCCGGGTTGTTGGTAGCGTTTTCATCAAGGGAAATACGAGCGATTTCCTTTGTTTCGGCTCCCTTTGCCTCAACGACAACAATATCTTTACCTGAAATCATATAGATCTGTTTTCCGTTAGTTTTAACAAAGTCGGCTTCGTCGATGCCCGAAACTTGTGTGTTGGTGTCTGAATAATCTTCACCAGAAACCATTTGATTTGCTTCTGCTGAAGATGGCTCTTCGGAGCTTAGGGGGGCAACATCTTCGACAGCAACTTCAGCTCCTAAAGCGCTTTCTACTGCAAAACCTCCGCTCTCACGAGAATTTGTTTTTGAAAAAATTTCGCTTAGAACGTCGTAGATTTCATCGTAAGAATTTGGGTTTATCATTTCGTTAGAGGTGTTCGGCTTGTTAGAATTGGCATTGGTTGTTTTGGGCAAAGGCTTGCATCCCGCTAACGACATTAAACAAAGGCTCATAATAAGAGCACCTGCAATCAGTCTCGTGGTGATCTTTGCGAATTCAATTGATTGTTTTCGAGTCTTCTTCATCGCTTCCTCCGTAACCCATTTCTTTTTCATTATACCTGGATTTTCAAAATACCTTTTTGTAGTAAAACGAACGAACGAGGCAAAAAGTCGGGGAAATTAATAACAAAGGTATTGTTGTGAAAAACTTTTTAGCAAACTTTACTATTGTTCTCTGGTGATTCTTTTCTGGGCAACCCTGAAAGTCGCAGTTATTTTTACTAAAAGAACTATGTCATATGTTGTTGACGAAAGGAGATTGTTTTCGTATCTTATGTTATGCAGTAAGAAAGATCCTTGAAGGGATGCCTAAAGATTGGATTACTGTTGTGACCGAAGCTGGCAAACAAGGTGAAAAAGCTTCTTACACAGGCAGCGTACCGACTGTCACACTTTCTATGCTCCTTGATTTTCTTTGCGATTATCAAATCCTTTTACGTCCTAAGACAGAGAAGTGGCAATTCACCACCATAATCCCTGTTTCGAAACATGATTCCACGCTTAATTGTACTACCGCAAAAGAGGCACGCGCCCTCTTTATTTGTCATCCAGAAAACGCCGAAAGCATCCTAAAAATGAGCAACTCAGCATTTGTTTTGATTCTGACAAGGCTCGAATCTCCACCACTGTGGGCACAAAACTATCCTGATAGGGTTCTCTGCGTAAAGGAACAGGAAAAGTTTTCATACTTTAGCTTTCTTCTTCAGAAGCATTTGATGGAAATTATGGCGTGGGAACACGACATGGATCAGGTTGTTTTGAGAACAGGATCTTTGCGAGATTTGCTCAATATAGGCAGTTCATTGACGAACAACTTCCTTACCGCTAACGATAGTAGATTCAATTTAATTGCCTACAGCGACACTATTGAACCGCCTGATCTTGTCTCGATACACCTTGTGAAAATCGGGTGTCTTCCAGAAGAGCCAATCGCCAAGTGGAAAGAAAGGGCTCTTAAAAAGGAATTCATGCGGGAATATCCCACAGAAGAGATTCCTTATGTTCAATTACATCATCCCATATATATCAACAGATCCTACTTTGCCTCAGTCGTCATGATATGTTGTGGCACTGAATATACAAAAGGTCTTGAAGATATATTCATGAAGGTTTTAAAGCGAGCGACATTTCTCTGTGAGGCGCTTTGGAGGGAAGACACCCACACAAGCTTCCCCCATTATTTCTTTTTCACTCGCTTGGTAAGCGGAGAAATTATGAGTAAAGATTATTTAAACGCTCAAAGGACTCTCGCTAATATTCCAAACCCTTCTGAATTTAAACTAATCGCTCTTGAAACTAGGGGAATCGAAAAGGCTTTAAAAGTTGAACGGATAATAAAAGATGCGACCCATATCAACGCAGGGAATTGCAATTGTTTTCCTTATAGAGGCAATTTTTACGTGCTTTGTTATTCCAAACCGAGTGACGCACGCCTTTCCCATAAAAAGACTCTTGCAGAACTGGATGAATTAATTTGTAAGCCCCATGGCATTTTATGCGGGGTTTCGCAGGTATTTAAGAACTTGGAAGATCTCGACCTTGCCTATAGACAAACTAAAATTGCAGTAAAAATGAAAGATGCAATTTCAAGAGAGCTTCGTATTGTTGATGAGGTAGAGACTAAGCGCGTTTTTCTTTTCGAGGAAACTTTGCTTTCGTTTCTCGTTGCACAGGATAATTGCAATAAACGATTCCTTGAATTCATGTTTTCTCATACCATTATTCAAAAGCTTTATGAAGAAGACAAGCAAAACGGCACTGATTATGTAACGATTTTCTGGTCCTATCTGCATCAAGAGCGCAATGCAACTTTAGTTGCACAGCAGTTACACATGCACAGAAATACTGTTTTGTATCATATTGAAAAGATTCAGAAGCGGTTTGATTTTGATTTGTGTATTCGCAGTGCGCGGGAAAGAATGCTTGTTGATTACAAGGCTTTCTTTTATCGAATAGAAGATGACGATTTCAGGAATATTTCATCCCCTTGTCATCCTGAGGCGCCCCTGTCATCCTGAGACAAAAGACTGTCGGGCACTTTGTGCTCTCTCAAAACACTTCGTTCGCTAACGCTCACTCCGTTATGGATCCTTCACTTCGTTCAGGATGACAAAGGGGTCGTTCAGCACGACAAAGGGGTGTTGCCTTTTCTTATCTTGAGGCACCCCTGTCATCCTGAGGCACCCTTGTCATCCTGAGGCGAAGCCGAAGGATCTATGGATCCTTCATTTCGTTCCCTTCGGTCACTCCATTCAGGATGACAAAGGGGTCGTTCAGGATGACAGGGGGATATCGGGTGCCTTAATTGCTTACGCAAACTCCTCCGTCAACAACCATGCTCTGACCTGTGACAAAGGATGATTCGTCAGAAGCAAGATACACAGCAGCGTAAGCAATGTCATCGGGAACACCAAGCCGCCCAAGTACAAGGAGCTGCTTTGCCCAGTCGCTACTTTCAAAACCGGGCGGAGTCATGCCCGTATCAATGGGGCCAGGAAGAATGCAGTTAACACGAACCCCTTTGCGGGCATATTCCTTGGCAACATTGCGAGAAATGTTCGAGACTGCGGCCTTCATTGCTCCATAAAATGTTGCGTTAGCTTCAGGCCAAATGGATGAAATAGACGAAACGTTAATAATACTCCCATACTTTCTTTCGATCATTTTGGGAAGAAAAGCCTGCATAGTCCAAACGTAAGCTCGATAATTGGTTTCCATTATGAGGTTGAAATCATTATCGTCCTGCTCCAAGAATGCTTTATGAACGAGAACACCAGCGTTGTTAAACAATATATCGACAGTTTCGTACTGATGGTAGGCAAAATCTTTTAAAGCGGTTATGGATGTTTTTTCACGTAAGTCGCATGACATAAATACGGCTTCGTTGCCGTTGTTTTTGATTTCCTCTACCAGTAGACCTCCCTTTTCGTTATTACGCCCAGTAGCAATCACCTTTGCTCCTTCGGCGGCAAACATCTTTGCAACCGCCTCTCCAATTCCCGAAGTTGCTCCTGTAACAAGAGCTATTTTATTTTCTAAACGCCCCATGCTAGTTTTCCCTTCTCGAAAATATTTTTTCTGCTTAATGCGCTATGATTTTTTACTTTGTTGGTAGTTTTCCAATTTTTTCCATATCATCAGCAAGATAGCCAAGCCCAGCACGTTCCCAGGTTTCTCGGTATGGCCAAGCGTTTTCCTTGTCCCAGCCTCGCGTGTCATAGTAACGATCTACCAGCATATTGAACCCATCCCAATCAGCGGTTTCACCCCAAGGATCAGGAATGCAAATTCCTGGCCACACAGCTGCTACTTCCATTTCTCGGGTGCGTTCAAAATTTCTTATGAGTATTGCGCGATAAAGCAGTTTTGATCGTTCTGCAGAAATAGCGAGTTCCTGTTCTGTCATGGGGTATCCTGTGGCAGCCTCATACATTTCGGCTTCCATAGACGACCACCAAAGATCAGGGCTTTGCCATTCGCAGCAGGTAACACTGTCTTTCATTTCACCCTTGTTTTCGTTCATTATGATGCTGTCTACCAACACTTGGCTTTCGTAGGGCTTGTCTACGGCTTTTAGGTAGTTTTCATATTTATCATGATGATGTTCAACAGTTTGCATGTCGCGGGATGAAGTCATAAGTTCAATGGTAGTCGCCAGCCATGTGGGTTTAGTTATGGTGCCTTCAAAGCCGCGTCCTTGCCAGTGAAAGCTATGTCCCCAGGCTGTTTCCATGCTGATGGGGAGGTCAAGCGGCTTATCTAAAATCTGAGAATAGCGTCCTCGGTAAATGGTGTCACCAAATTTTTCTTTGCCCAAAGCACGTATGGCCCGCGCCATTCCTTCGGCAAGAATGTCTCCGTAGGGGCCTTTTCGGTAGGCGATAGATTCAAGAACAAGCGCTACGAATTCACTTGATTCAACATCTACGGGCATACCAAAATCCATTTCATCAAAGACTCCCTCTTTCTGCCCCATTGCAAACCAGGGCAACACCCAAATAAGAACATCCCACTTATCTAGACCGTATTCATTGCAGAGCTCGTTAATCATGTTGCCTTTTTCGAAATCTGGTTTCCAAAAATTGAAAATATCGGGCAATATGGGCTCGGTCATCTCTTCAAAGTAGGGGTCAGTTGGATCGGGTTCGGGGAATTCTCTACTCAGTAATTTGCAGGGTTGCATGTGGTTTTGCTCGGTCATCCAGTTAGCATTAATGTTGTTGGGTATATCATTCACAAACCCATAAGCAACCGGGCTTACACATTTTTCAACATGGTTTATTTTTTCTTTGGCAAAGACCGATTCTGTTCCCATCATCAGACAATTGCAGTGCTGATTGCAGCCGTGGCTACAAGCGATATTGCCACGTACCCAATCTCCTTCAGCTTCGCCACCTGGCAATCCTTGCAGCTTTTGCGGTTGTAGCGGCGAAACGCGCATGTACGGGGAGCCCATCTTGAGGCGCAGTTCCAGCAACTTATCTATGTCTGCTACTGGTACAACGCCAGTTCCTCGACAGATAAGCGCTTTAAGTTTTTTGGATCCAAAAACCGCCCCGAAGCCACTTTTCGCCATAACATTGTCGTTGCTGGTGGTAATAGAAGCATTCCGAGCAAGATTTTCGCCAGCAGGTCCAATTACCATACATTTAAAATCGGTGCCATGCTTCTCAAACAAAGCATGTTGGGTATCGTGTACTTTTAATCCCCATAAATCATCTGCGGACAAAAACTCAACATGCTCATCGTCGATCATCACGTAAGTAGGTTCTGAGGCTGCGCCTTCAATGATGATGCCATCGTAGCCAGCAAATTTAAGCTCAGCGCCAATCCAGCCTCCGATACCGCTAAAAGAATATTGGCTCGGCAAATTATTGGCTGCGATGCCGGTCATTTCGGTGCGCCCGCCGGTGGGAATTCCCGTTGCTGTAGTGGCACCAGTCATATAAATCAGTTTATTTTCAGGGTCGAAAGGACCTGTTCCTGGTAAAACTTCGTCATAAAAAATCTTGTTGCACAGCTCTCTACCCCCAAGATATTTGGGAACATATTTATAGGTTGAAACAATTTCGGTTGTCTGGTTGGTAAGATTCAAGCGCAGAATTTGTCCGACGTACCCTTGTAGACCGAGGGTGTTTTTGGGATTATTCAATACGTCTTCTTTTGTTTTGTTCGGCATATCTTCTCCTCTGAAAAGCCCTTAGAAAACAGAAAGCTTTACTACTTCTGATGCTTCAGGGTCGGTTACCTGTCCCTCAATTTCCGTACTTATGCCCAAACAACGAACGGGGCAGTACTCAACGCATGCTGGACCTTCTTTTCGGGTTCTGCATAAATCACACTTTTTGGATTTGCGGTCTTTCTTTTTGAAGGCTGCTGACATGTTGATGCGAGACGGCGTAAACACGCAAGCTTTTGCGCACATACCGCAGCCAATACATTCATCTTCGTTCACATATACAATGCCACTACTGGAATCGAGGCACATTGAAATATCTTTCCGGGGACAGGCATCGTAACAGGGATGATCGCTGCAGTGTTGGCAAGCTTTAATGTGGCACACCATGTCGCGGGTACCACCTCTCTCTAGCAGCAGCCTGCTATAGCTTGGACTTACTACTCCATCGTGGACGAGACTGCAGATTGCTTCACAAGAATTGCATCCGGCACAAAAAGAATATGCGCCCGAGTACTGCACAATATGATTGCCATAGAATCTGGTTTTCTCCATAGGGGCTCCTTAATTGAGAACGAGGGGCTCAGTATGTTTACTAAGCCCCTCAAATTTACTTTTGGCTGAATAGATAGGCCTGTCATTATTTGATGGTCAAAAAATGAGCAGCTTAATCTTCGAGAGCTTTTTTCTTGTCCAAAACAGCATCAACTATGGTGGTTCTCAAATTGGGGAAAGTGAAAAGGAGGATAATGCAGATGATGCAACCAGCAGCAAAAAGAGCGAAGGCTGCTTGGTAGAACAAGAGTGACCCGCTAGGATCAATAGCAGTTGCGATGGGCGCAATAATATAGGCTGCCACTAAGAACATACCAATGTTTTGGAACATGCTCTGTACGCCACCAACGGCACCAAGGTGCTTTTGATCGACACCTGGCAATAAGGCAGGAAGCGTTTTTGTCATAGCCATAATTGGCCCTAAGAAGATAGCAGCCAAGATGAAGATGACATAAGTCAGAGGACCGAGGGGGATGAAGAGGGAAACGCCATAGAATACCGCAGACCCCACCAGCAAAATAACCAACGGAAGGCGGATGCGCTTAAACTTGGCAATGAGCGCAGGAAGGAAAATGGAGGATAAGCATACTACCAAGGTGTTCAGAGTAGAAATATTTGCAGCTTCGCCGGCAGATTCTGGTGAACCTCCCAACAAGGTCATTGCAGGAACCATGTATGAAGTTCCCACGACGGTCAAGCCGAAGAACATGAAAGCAAAGATCGAAATTCCCCAAACTGCCTTGTTCTTCAGTACAACACCTAAATGTTCCTTAACACTTTCTTCTGCTTTTAATTCTCCTTCGGGATGTTCCCGATATAAAACCAACCAAAGAACAACAGCTGCTGCGATACAAACAACCGATGCCCACCAAGAAACATCTAAGGCAACTCGTGCGCCTACGTTAAGAGCAATAGCAGCGCCCAGAGAGGCAGCAGCTACATAGACTCCCATAGCTACAGAAATAGTTTTTCCTGGGAACCAGCGACGAATTACTTTTGCTGAGTTTGCATTGAGAACCGCTGTTGCAAAACCCATAATGAAGCTGGAAAGGAAAAGCATAATAAAGCTGGTACCCGAAAGAGCACGCCACACTACCCCGATAAGAGCAAGGGCGTAGCCCACGAGGATAACTCTCTTAACTCCGATGCGGTCGGCCAGCGTTCCTGAGAATACGCCAAACAGTATTCCAGAAAGATAAGGAACCGACATTACCATCGTAAATTGCATAGGGTTGATTTGGTAATGCTCCATTACTGCTAATGCTGCACCTCCGGGAACAATAAAGGTGAACTGCAAAAACAATAATGCAAAAAAGAGGGCTGCCAAAATTCCCCAACGGCGAGGATACATTTTTTCATCCATGATAATCTCCTTAGTAAAGTAGTTAACCTTTATCGTGAAAAGATAGCAATCTTTTCTTTCTTGGCGTTCTTAGCTTTTTCTGCAAGTTCTTCAAGGGACCCATACACCATAACTCCTGCCTGACAATGATGAACGCAGGTGGGGAGCTTACCGATGCTCACACGATCCGCGCACAGATCACAAAGGCTGGTGGGGAGTGGTACGTGTTCGTATTCCCAGCGGCCATTCGAGTTTTGACGAGGGCCATCTTGGAGAATCTTTATCCCAAAGTCTCCCTTTGGTCTATTGTGTTCTTTCTTGCAAGCCACTTCGCAGGCATGACAGCCTGAACAGTATTCGTAATCAATAAGCAATCCAAATCCATTAGTACTAGCCATGAGTGTAACCTCCTCCGCGCGTGACCTGGTAGGTCGGTTGCATTTCCGGAGCGCTGTTTTCGGGAGTGCAAGGGTAAACCTTTGCAATGCCACATTTAATAGGCGCGCCATAACCACTATCTCCGTTTTCACACATTGGTATTGCGTTGTTCGGATTGCAGTCAAATACCCCGAACAAGCTTGGCTCGGCAGCTTCCTTTTCGGGGAACCACCAACCATGTTCGGTTGAGATTACTCGGGGGTCAAGCGTAATATCGTATTTCGCGATTTGGCGGAATTTCCCAATTTGATTTTCTATCCAAGCCCATTGACCTTCGGCAATTCCGTAAGATGCTGCCGTGTCTGGGTGGATATAAAACAGAGGATTGGGATGAAGCTCACGACTGGTGGTGTCAGCTTGGCGCCATTCAGAATGGAAAAATTCATAGGAGCGTTTTCCGGTCGTTAATACCAGAGGATATTGTTCTGCAAGTTCTGGCGTTGAATAGGGGCTTGTTGGTGGTTCTTCATAATAGGGCAAAGGATCGTCACCCCAGGAATCATAGAGTGAAATGTAGAACTCATAGCGCCCCGTGGGGGTCATGAATCCCGGTTTGCCATCGGGTCTCAGCAGGCCTTTTTCGTACTTGTAGTAACGATATTCGTTATACTTCATGCCCTTGTGATCGTTTTCAAGTTCTTCCATCGTGAAGCCACAGTTTCCAACCTGAAGACGCCAGTTCATGTAATCGCGAGGTACTTTGACCCAATCTGGCCACTTATCTGGTGAAAGACGATGACCGAGATCAATCATGATCTGCTCATCTTCCTTAGCTTCATAATAGCTCGAACATTTAGTAAGGGAACGAACCGGATCAAACCACACCCGGATACAGTCGCGCTCGTTTGAGGTTGCACAGGGAAGAATCAGGTCTGAACAAGCTACCGCAAAGGGCGTTTTGAAAAGATCAATGACAACGATAAAGGGTATTTTTTCCATGGCGCGATAGATACGCGGTGCGTCTTGTCCCATGTTGGTAATGGGGTTTGAAGACTGAACCCAAAGCATGTTGACAGGGCGAGGGTCGCCTTTTTCATCGAGCCCAGTTTCGATTGCTTCAAGAATAGCATCCGATTGCGAAGAAGCCGTGAAACCATATTTTTTCAGCGGGTACTTACTATTGCCAAGTCGCTTTTCTACCATTCCTGGAGCGAGATATTCAATCCCGCTATTGTATCCAAATTCAAGGCCGCAGGCTTGGTCTATCAAAACATTGCCCCCGGGATTATCGATGTTGCCGGTAACGCCTGCGAGACACGCAATTGCGTGTGCAGTCACGGTACCAATTTTGGACATGTCAACTGCAAGACCCCATTGAATAGACGAGGGTTGTGCTTTTGCATAAAACCGCGAGGCTTCGATAATAAGTTCTTCGTCTACCCAGCAAACCTCTGCCGCTTTTGCTGGCGTATATTCCGCAACCCGTTCTTTTAGGGCATCATAACCGTAAGTCCATTTGTCTATGAAATCATGATCAACCAAGTCTTCATTAATGATTACGTTAAGCATCGCAAGAGCAAGCATAGCGTCAGTACCAGGGCGAACTCTCAACCAATACTTTGACTTTGCCGCCATCCAAGTGAGCTGCGGGTCAATAGTAATGAGTTCACTGCCTCGTTTTTGAGCTTCGACTATCCAGTGCCCCAAAAAGGCATCTGCATTGTTAATAACGGGATTGGTTCCCCAAACAACAATACACTCTGGAATTTTCCAATCAGGGTCTTCTTCGTAGCGCGTTGAGCGGAACTGAGACATATCGGCAACCCACTGGTTTCCCATTACCACGTAACATAAAGCAGTACGAGGAAGCATGCAAGAATCGCCTGATAAGAAGCAAAGCGTCAAATCGGGACCTCCAAAATTGGCATATTGGTTATGCGCAATAACTTGAGAGGTGTTGCGGCCGGTTCCAATCATGGAAATAATCGATTCAGGACCATCTTTTTGTTGGAAGGCACGAACATTTTCCTCAATGATGGTGTACGCATCATCCCAGCTTACCCGTTCCCATTTATCTTCTCCGCGCTTACCAATACGCTTCAGAGGATATTTGAGCCTATCAGGATGGTTGACAAGCTCAGGCAGCTCAAGGCATCTCATGCAAAGACGGCCCTGCGAAAAGGGGCTGTTCGGATCGCCTTCGGTCTTGACGAGCTTTCCGTCATCATCATGATAGAAAATGATTTGGCACCCTTCATGGCACCCAGGCCCAGACCACATGGTAGTTCGCGTGGCGGTGAGATCACCTTCTTTCCAGTGCAGTTGTTCAGGATATAAATCAAGATTGTACTGATTGTTGTATTCCATTGCACTCCTTCCTTTCGTGATAAAGCGGTTTTTTGATAGTGCTTTCGATAGCTTTATTCTAGGAAGCAGTGCTTGACGACACAATTACAAAACCTCTAAAATGAGGCAGGATATTTTGGAGGTTTCTCCAAGCCCTTTCTGGGCGGTGGGTATTCTAAAGAACGAGACAATCATATACGGTATTAGAGAATGTGTTTTCATCTCACTAAAGGAGCTTTAGGTAAGCATTAGGAGGAAAAATGTGTTTTAGACCAGCCAGTATTGAATCGCTTGAAAACAAATGCTTGAAATGTCAAACCGTCAATGAGCCAGAAGCAACTGTGTGCGCAGAATGCGGTGAGAAGCTTATGTCTGTTGCACCTCCCGGTGCTCCTGGCATGCCAGGTGCCCCCGGTGCACCTGGTGCACCGGGGGCACCCAAGCCTCCCGGAGCTCCCGGAGCCCCCGGTGCGCCAAAGCCGCCAGCCCCTCCCGGAGCATAGTGTTTGCCCTGAGGCCATAGCTCCTTCTTGAGTCGCAAATGTCATCCTGAGGCAAAGCCCCTGTCATCCTGAGCGCAGCGAAGGATCCACGTGTTTTATGGGTCCTTCGACTACGGGTGCTTCGCACCCTCCGCTCAGGACGACATATTCACTCAGGACGACAGGGGAGAGAGCGACTTCCTTGTCATCCTGAGCGTTAGCGAAGGATCCAAAAATAGGTAGAAAGAACTATCTTTTGCTAGACGCAAAAGTGGCAGGGAAAACGCTTCCCCGCCACTTTTTCTCCTATAAGCCCATAAGTCCTACTTTGTTTCACTAGGCCTACTGGGTCATTCTTGCTTCTTATCCTCAGGGTTTTGAAGCGCGGATGCCCAAAAGTTCGCCATCTTCACAAGATGCTTTCTAAAGATGAACCCCTGCGAAAAAGAAAATTATGCGTACCGCCACTAAACCAACAATTGCCAATACAGCAATTAAAATAATCAGGGTTGTGGCTGGTGCTTTTGTTGTTGTTCTGTAGGCAGCAATAACTACTGGGGCGATTGCTCCAACAAAAAGCGCGATAGTAAGGGGAACCAGCAGCGAACCAAATCCAACAGTTGCAAGATTGATCATAAAACCAATGCTCGCTATAACCAAAGCCACTTCCAGCACAATGAGTGCGCTTACCGTCTTTGTCTGAACAGCTTCGGTTTTATCGAGCAAAATGATAACGCCAGCTCCTAAAACCAGGTTGGCAAGAGCAAGAAAAGGAACGGTCGATCCGTCGTTCCACCCTGGCATACCCATAGGAAGCGCATAAGCTAGCGCAGAAACAACAAGTAGTCCAGCACCCGCAAAAGCAGTCAACCCTTTGAGAGCCTGCGGTACCGCTCCTTTAAGTTTTGCAAGCAAAACACAAGCAAGCAACAAAACGCCCAGGCCAATAGACCAATAAGATTCTTGGGATATCATTGATGTGGGGTTGCTAAGCCCGTTAAGAAAGCGTAACGGCTGACCAAGATGAAGCAATGACGCGAACAGGCCAACGCCCAAAAGGATTAGGGCTACCAGATACAAAATAAACTCTGAATTCTTTTTTCGATCTTCAATTTTTCCACCCAGTTGAACAGCAAACTTCATAATCGAAATGCTAGCAGCCGTACCACCAAGCAAAGTAAAAATAAGTAATGTAAACAAACCAGTATCCATTATCTGCCTCCTAGATGTACGAGACCGACGGCTTGGTGCCTAGTTCGGCTCGCCAAGCAACTCCGTTGTCTCTGTTGATCAGCTTATTAACCTTACTTGCTGGGTCACTCAAATCGCCAAAGAAACGAGCTCTTCCCGGACAAGTTAGTACGCAAAATGGATCAAGTCCTTCCTCAACCCGCTCAACGCAAAAGTCACACTTATTCATATAATGATTCACGTCGTCCATCTCGGGAGCACCGTAGGGGCAGTTGAATACACAATAGCCGCAACCGATACAAACCGTCTGATCTACCGAAACGATACCGTTTGTCTCATCTCTATGCATAGCACCAGAAGGGCAACCGCTCGTACAAGGTGCGTTTTGACAATGCATACACAGAACAGGCCTGAAAGCCATTCTTACATTAGGAAACGTGCCTGTTGCCTGATAGACATTTTCGCCATCAAGGCTTATAACGTGACATCGGTGCGCGCTTCCAGGAACTTGATTGTTCAGCTTGCAGCTGACTGTACAGGTCTGACATCCCATGCATCTGCTGATGTCGATAACCATTCCGTAATGTTTTTCACTCATCGCAATATCCCCCTTACGCCTTCTCGACCTGAATAAGTACATCGTTAAATGCTGCATTGGTTTGGCTTTGCAATTCCTCGCTCTCGTTTTTGGTGTACTGGGTAAGGAATTGGTGGTTACCCTCAATAAAATAGTCGGGCGGCCAGCCTGAAGCCATCGCAGTAACACCAGGAACGATGCCTTCCGTCACAAAAGCAGTGGTTTTGCATTCACCGCGATCGTTAAACATACGAATGACATCACCATGCTTGATGCCACGCGGTTCAGCGTCTAGTGGGTTGATCTGTAGATAGGGCTTGTCTTGAACAATGGCCAAAATATCAGCCAAAATGTGCTGCGAATGCACATTAAGACGGTCATGATACTGAAGAAACATGAGAGGATATTTTTCTCCCAGTGGCCCCAAAGGATCTTCAAGCATACGCCGATAGGTCGGAACCTGGTGACCCAGCTGATACTGAAGTTCAGAGTAAAATTCAAAACGTTTGGTCTTAGTTTGAAATATCTTTTTACCCCAGCTGTATTGAGAAGGATAGAATACGCCGTCTGGTCGGGCGTAGATTCCTTCTTTTCTCACCTTTTCAAAATCCAAATCTTTCAATCCTGGATGGTCGCTCGTAAGCATCTCTCGAACCCATTCCTCATTCGTCTTTGCCCACAAATCGCCAACACCAATTTTCTGAGCAAGCAAACTCATAATCTCGCAGTCAGATTTACTTTCGCCCATCGGTGTAACTTTCGGCTCGATAACAACAACCCAAGGTGCTTTATCCTTAATATCCCATGCTTCCCAATAAGAAGTGGCCGGTAAAACAATGTCGGCATACTTGGCCGTCCAAGTCATAAAGGGGTCAGCCACAACGATAAAATCGATAGCTGGAAAGACATTATTGATGACATAGTGTGCATCTGGGCTCATATTAAGGAAGTTAGAGTTCGCAAAATAGATAAAGTCTATTGGTACTGGATTGTGATCAATAGCAGCATCGTAAATCCACGAACTTTTATGTGTCGTAGAGTTCTTTCCCCCTGTATCATTCCAGTTCTTATTGTTGAAATCTGAACCTTCGTAGTCCGTGCGTTTCAGAAGTGTTCCTCCGTCATTCGTGGAGATATGCGAACAGCCACCACCGCGCACGCCAACGTAACCACAGAGTGCTGTAAGCGTTGCCACTGATCTCATTGTAGTTATCGCATAAAAATGCCTGCCTGAGCCTTGGGTACAACGAACGCTTACTGGTTTGAGCGTAGCGAAATCAATGGCAAATTGCTCAATCCATTCTTCGTTGAGGCCAGTCATTTCAGCACATGATTTTACATCGTACTTATTAATTTCATTGAGAAGATCTACGTAAGACGGATGACACTTGACACCATTTACGGTATAAGAGCCCCGCAAAGCCAGCGTGCTTTCGGGGCCGGAAGTTTGATCATCCAGGCCGCCTGTATATTCTTCGGGGTTATACTCGACAGCTTCTCCGAGTTTTGTATCCCAAGCATAATAAATATTTTCGTTGTCCTCTTTTTCATCGCTTGTGTTCGCAGAACCAGGAATGCTGAGATACCCCGTTTCTCCAGGCTTAAGACCTCCAGATGGTTGATCGCTATCGCCTCCGCTGGTGGCAGGATGAAGATACTGCCCATTGTCATCCCGAACCAAAAGCGGCGCGCAAGAGTAATTAGCCAACCAGGTTTCATCAGCAAGATTATTCTTTACAATAACGTTCATCATCGTAAGTGCAAGATAAGCATCAGTTCCTGGGAGAATAGGTACCCATTCATCAGCAATAGCTGCGGTGGAACTGAAGCGCGGGTCTATAACAACCGTTCTAGCTCCAGCTTCGCGTGCTTCGTTTACGTAGCGAGCATCTCCCGTACGGGTATCTGCAAAGTTCCCGCCCCAATAAATCTGCATTTTAGAATTTTTTGCATCACGTGTTCCGTTTCCTCCACGCCTGTTGCCAAAGCACATGACCATTGCCACAGAAATACCGTGGTCGCCCATAATTCCTTCAATATCCCATACCGAAGAGCCCAGACAACTGGCCATACGGTTTATTGCGCCCGCAAGTTTGTTTGAATTTCCAGTGAAATTGAAGAAAGATGCTGCCAAAGGATTCTTGGCAAGAACCGCATTCAATTTCTCAGCAATGATATCGATTGCTTCATCCCAAGAGATACGTTCGAATTCGCCAGACCCTCTTTCGCCTGTTCGCTTTAGGGGATACATCACACGCACTCTTTCATCCTGTATCCGCTGAGAAAAAGCCATGGATCTTAAGCAGACATTTATAGCTTCTTCACGTTCGGGCAATGCCCCTGGTTCAACCCGAATCAATTTTCCATCCACGACAGTGCCTTTTATATGGCAATTTGGGTTACAGTTGTAGGCGCAAACCGCGTGCGCCTCGAGTTCTATTCCAGCATCCTCCGTCGCAAATGCTTTCCGTTCGTCAACTCCAAACCCAAGGGAGGACGCCACGGCAACTATGCCAACTCCCTTAATGAACGTCCTTCTCGCCATCTTTCCGTCTTTTACAAAATACTCAAACTCCTTTTCGATATTTGTTTCCATCTTATCTCCTCTCTTGTTGCTTCCGAGATTCCCAACTACGACCCATGCACGTTTCGCCTTCATTAACCTCCTCTAATCTCAAATGATTGATACACGCTAACGCAAAGAGGGCTCAGCTAAGTTGGATTTCTCTGCCTCTGAGGGAAGTTTATAAAAATGTCCTGATTTGTTTCCACACAGTATTGGGTGGAGGGTAGTTTAATCTACCTTGTTTTTCTGGCTAAAGCGAATACCGCGATAAACAAAGCTGTGCCAATAACAAAAGTGAGAATTCCATGAAATAGAAAAACAGAACTCTGACCCTGCACCATGCCGAAAATAATTCCAAAGCCACCACTTGCAAAGGCTATTCCAATATCGATACCATTTTGCTGCAATGACAAAGCAGAGGCGTGGTACTGAGGCTTTATGCGTTCAGCAATGATAGACAGCACCGATGTTGTAACGCCTGAATACCCAAAACCAGCCAAAAAGCCCGACAGGAAAAAAGCCACAAGTTCTGAGGAATAAAGCCCCAGAAAAGAAATGCCCATTCCCAGAAAGAGAAATGAAACCGCCAAAAGCAGTCTGTTATCGAGTTTATCACTCGCCCAACCTGCAAGAGGGGCTGCGGTAAGGCCTCCCAAGCCAATCATAGTAAAGAAAAGACCCGAGTTGCTGTCTGGAAAGATGTTATCAAGATAAGGAACTGCGAAGTTAATCAAAAGACCATACCCAAGAGCAGCAGCAAAAACAGAAGCTATCACCCCTCCAATGATTACGGGATTTTCCAAGAAGGTATTGCACATGATCTTGATGAGATTATCTTCTTTCGATCTTTTTATTGCTCGTGTTCTTTTTTCAGTATTTATGCTTACTTCTTTGCTCTTAGCTGGTTGGAAAAAATGCTTCTTTGGGATTAAGAAAATCAAGATAAGAGCAACCAGCACAAAGAGACCCAGAAGCAAAGAACTAGTAGTGTACCCACTTGCTTGAACAAGAAGCAAAGTTAAAGTCGGGCCAACAAGAAGCGACGAAAAAGAGACAAGTCGATAAAACCCAAGAAACAAACCCTGTTTACCGAGGGGGGCAAGAGCAACAACGACGGCAGCACCACAAGGAAAGATTGCAGCCAGCCCTAGTGCCTGTATGCATCGCAAGAGAATAAATGTCCAAGTTTCCGAACAGCCAGCAAACAAAATACTTGCAAGCATAAAAGCCGCAAAACCTAAAAGCATGACAGGCTTTGCCCCCTGCTTGTCGGCAAGCGGACCGAAGAAAAAGCGAAACAAGACCGCAGCAGCAATATAAATGGTTCCTTGTAGACCCGCTTCAGCCATTCCTCCCCCGATTTCAAAAACGTAAAGCGGGGAAATAATCATAAATATATTGTTGTAAGTGTAAGCAATGAACATAGCGACAAAAAGCATCGCCAGCGACCGAGTTTTATTGTCGGTGGGCTTCTTCATGGAATTACCCTATTAGATGCGTGATACAATTTTCATGTATTCGTGTTACCAACCTTAGGGTGAAGGTGTACGCATTATGATTCTACCACATTTTATTGATGACATTCGCTACACGCCAGTCTTTACTTCCGAAGAGATATTCGCACAAGCAGAATTAAAATACACAATAAGGCAACTAAAAAAGGGGGAGTATTGCTTCTTTCCAGAAGAGAAGCATCGCTATACCTACCATGTTGTGAAAGGCTTGATTCGTTTATATCTTTCATCGAGAGATGGTTTGGAAAAAACGCTCTTTTATCATTCATCCAATACTCAATTTGGTTTTCAGGGGTTTAGACGAGATGGGCTAACAATATCAACTGCAATCGCTGTTACCGACTGTGAGGTTTTAGTAATTAACTATTCCGACTTGCTTGAATACTGCGATAAGCACACAGAATGCTATCTAGCTTACATAGAATACCTATTCCAGATAATGGGTTCTCTAGCAGATGAGGTTGAGACCCTTACTTTTGATAGTGGGGCACGAAGACTTGCAAGCTTACTTTATGCCCTAGCCGTCAGTTACGACACGACAGTTTCTTATACAATTGACGAACTTGCAAACCTCATAGGAAGCCATCGTAATACCGTATCTACTGCGCTATCGGAGTTTCGGTCAAAGGGCCTTATTGCTGAACAAAAGCGTCCGATTGTTGTTACGGATCTTCTGGGTATAAGCAGGTATCTTGAGACCTAGTGTTTCAAATCAAATGAAAAAACCGCTGGTGAACAGCGGTTTTGACTTTTCATGGTGGAGCATAGGGGGATCGAACCCCTGACCTTATGGCTGCCAGCCATGCGCTCTCCCGAGTTTGACAGTAAACGACCCCCAAATAAAAAGCTATTTGAGTATGGCTATTTGCTCGGTGTTGCATTTTCCCTTATCAATGGGTGCTTTCTCATGTTCGTCTTTCGCCTGGTTGGAAATCTTATCATTTTTGATAGCAGGTATTACTCTCTGGAGCGGTTGTCTCGTAACTGTTTTTGCATTTCTTTAAGCGTATCAAGGTAGACTCTTTCAATGGCAGTAATGTCATCAGAGAGTTTTGCGGTGTATTTGCTATATTCGTTATATGCTTTACCAATTGCCTCTTCGTGACCAATAGTACCCGCACCATCTAAAATGCCAACCCCAAAATCCCGAGAGAACGCATCCAGGGTTTCAAGCCAGTTTTTCATATGCATTGGTTCGTGCATCTCTGCCTTAAGTTCAGCTAAATCAAAAAATGCGCTTACCATTCGACGCAGTGCGAATATTTCCTTTTCAGTTAAATAGTTCTTCGCGACGGTAACTTCACTTTTGACCGGACGGGTTCCCGCAAACACCGTTAGTCCCATAAAGGGTAATTCTGCATTTGCTCTTTCAAAAATAATTTCACTTGCCGTACGTCCGCTGATGGCATAATGCAATTTGTTTTGGACAATTTTGAAGAATTTAAGAGTTTCTGGTTGTTTTGGGTCATAGTCTAAACTGGTAGCATACAGATCGAGCACCTGCCGATAAAACACTTTCTCGCTAAGACGGATTTCCCTAATACGCTCAAGGAGCTCTTTCCAGTAAAGCCCACCACCCATGTTTTTGAGGAAATCGTCATTGAGACTGAATCCTTTCTGTAGATATTCATGCAACACCCGTGTCGCCCATTGGCGGAATTGGGAGCCACGTGTTGATCTGACGCGGTATCCTACGGCAAGAACTACATCAAGATTGTAGTGGTTTATTCGGTAGTTTTTACCGTCTCCCGCAGTTGTTCGGATTTTCCGAACAACTGAATTCTGATCAAGTTCATTTTCTTCAAAAACGTTTTTAATATGCTCGCTTATATTAGCTTTGCTCGATTGGAATAACTCAACAATTTGAGCCTGTGTCAGCCAAAGAGTTTCATTTTCAAGTCGAACATCAATTTTTGCAATACCATCTTCTGATTGGTAAATAATGATCTCACTAGACATATATACCACCTTAGCGAAATAGAATGAAGCAGCCATTAATTTCTGTAGCCTTCATTATAGCAGAGTTTCAGAACAAATGTTCCTTCTTGAGCTCTTAATGAAAGCTATGACAAATTGTCACAGGTTGAAAATGAAAGCCAAAATAGAAAATCCGAATCGCCGATGCTGTAAGCGAGTCAAATGAATTTTCAATCAAAAAGCAAAGGCATCAGAAAAAAAGAAAAACCGCTGTTCGCCAGCGGTTTTGACTTTTCGTGGTGGAGCATAGGGGGATCGAACCCCTGACCTCATGGCTGCCAGCCATGCGCTCTCCCAGCTGAGCTAATGCCCCAAAAAGCGTGGGGATAACTTTAACACACTTAAGGTCATCGTCAAGTTGAGCCCTATGAAATCTTCTCAATCTGTTCAATGATGGAATCCAAGGCGTCATCGACTTCGTATTCGTTGATTTTTCCTGCATCGCAAAGCTTCGTGAACTCTGGGTCAAGAGGCAAAGTGGCACATGCGGGAATGTTGTAGCGTTTGGCAATCTCTGCGCCCTGTGGTTTCCCAAAAATGAAATGCTTTTCGCCGCAAGAACCGCAGGTAAAGTAGGCCATGTTTTCCACCAGTCCCAAAACCTTAACTCCCATAGTGTTTGCAAGGTTTACCGCTTTGCCGACAATCATGGCAACCAAGTCTTGCGGGGCAGAAACGGTAACGATGCCATCAGTGGGTAGCGTTTGGAACACAGTCAGTAATACATCGGAGGTTCCGGGGGGCATATCGACAAAAAGATAGTCTAATTCTTCCCAATTAACTTCATTGAAAAACTGGCGAATAACCCCAGAAACCATTGGTCCGCGCCAGGCCACCGGTGTATCTCCTTCAGGAAGCAGAAGGTTTACTGAAATTACCTTTATCCCATTGGAGGTCACTCCAGGATTAATACCATCTTCATCAAGCGCTGGCATTTCCACCACACCAAAAGCTTTCGGAATGGAAGGTCCGGTGATGTCTGCATCAAGGATGCCCACGCGAAACCCGCGTCTCGCCATTTCGCTTGCGAGCAAACCAGTAACCAGTGATTTCCCAACCCCGCCCTTGCCTGAAACTACGCCGATAACTCGCTTAATGCTGGAGCGACTATTTGGTTTAAGCGTGTGATCTTCTGCGGCAGTTCGGTCGCCGCAATCCGAAACAGAACAGCTCGAACACTTGCTTGAACAGGATTCTTCAGACATGATGCCTTCTTTCTTTTATGGGTTCTTTCATAGGTGTTTTCGAAAACGAAAGTAACTCTTATAGAGCCTCTTTCGAGTCGATAAAAGTTAAACGTTATCCGAAATCTTTTTTCAAGGCTGAATAATAGCACCCCCGAAAACCAGGAGCAATACTTTGAGAGAGCGAAGCTTGTTGTTTGGTTATTCGTTGAGCGCAATTTCTTTGTTATTATAGTTGTTATCATAGCGGCAAAAGAAATTGTGTTCCTCGGGTTCGATAGGTGCAAAAGGAGCAGTAATGCTATTTGAAAACATTGCTATTATCAATGAAGATTTTGAATACAAAGACGGCTTTTGGGTTGGGGTAGTAGGGGAAAGCATAACGTATTTAGCGAACACCCCTCCTTGTCCTGAAAAAAAAGAACAGTTTGGAGAAGCTTACGACGGCGCAGGAAAGCTCTTGGCACCAGGGTTTTATAACGCCCACTCTCATGCGCCTATGACTCTTTTGCGGGGCTTCGCAGAAAGCCTTCCTTTGCAAAACTGGTTAAACGACAAAGTCTTTCCCTTTGAGGCACTTATAACCCCTGATGAAACATATTGGGCTACCCAACTTGCCTGTGCCGAGATGGCACGTTATGGCGTGGTGAGCATGACTGACATGTACTACCATTCGCCGGAACGCATTCGTGCCCTCTGTGAAAATGGGATGAAAATTAATTGCTGTGAAGGCTTAATCGCTTTTGAAGAAAAACCCTATTCCCAATACCCGCAGTTTTCTTTGCAAAAAAGCCTTATCGCTGATTATCACAATGCGGAAAAGGGGCGTATCAAAATCGACTACAACATTCATGCCGAATACACTTCAAACCAATTGGTGGTTGAAGGGGTGGCTCAAGCAGCAAAAGACGATGGCCTGCGAATACATCTTCACGCTTCGGAAACCAAGCTTGAGCACGAACAATGCAAAGAACGCCACCAGGGTCTTACGCCCATTCAGTACTTTGAGAAACTGGGGGTTTTTGAAAACCCAACGGTTGCGGCTCATTGTGTGTGGGTTGACGATAACGATAGAGACATTTTGCTAAACAGGAAAGTTTTTGTAGCGTGTAATCCTGCGTCAAATATGAAACTCGGCAGCGGTTTCGCCCCCATTCCTCAAATGCTTCAGCAGGGAATATCGGTGGCACTGGGTACTGACGGTATGGCTTCCAACAACAATCATGATATGCTCCAAGACCTCTATCTTATGTGTCTCGTATACAAAGGAAGAGAGCTTGACCCTACAGTTGTCACGCCTCAACAGGGGTTGCGTGCAGCAACTCGCACGGGAGCCTTGTCTCAAGGAAGAAGCGATTGTGGTCATATTGCCTTGGGGGCTAAGGCTGATTTATGTGTTTTCGACACCTCTTCACTTTCGTGGTGTCCACCAACTAATCCAATCTATAATCTGGCATTTGCAGGGCACGGCTCTGACGTGTGTCTCACCATGGTTGATGGTAGGACGGTGTATAAAGAAGGGCAATGGCTCACAATCGATGTTGAACAAGCAAGGGCAAAAACTGAAGCTGCTACAAAACGAATTATTTCTCTTTTGTAAAACCACCTTCTTAAACTATGGTTTTAGGCTATAGTTGTCTTTGCGGTTGACATAAGAACCTTACGAAATAGGAGTGGAGAAAAATGAAAGATTCAAAAGTATTAAAACCAGCAACCCTACAAAGAATAGTGATTGCCCTTGTTATGGGGGCTCTTGTTTTTTCTTTAAGCTCTTGTGGTGGTGGCAGTAGAAACCAGGGCGATACCGGGGATACAGCCGCAAATCCTTTGAGCGATCTTGCTCAAAAGCTTCAAGCCAAAGGACGCGCAGCTAATGAGGTTATTGAAGGCGAGGTGGGAGATACTCTTACCAATACCTTTTTCGATTGGAAGATTAAATCGGTTACCACTGCAGAAACCCTCGTAGGTTTCGACGGTGACGAGATATCACCCATAACCGAAGGATACATTTTCCTTATTGCCGATATTGAAACTAAGAACATTACTAAAGAAAAAATTCCTATGGGATGCCCTGATTATTACCTCATGTTTGACTACGATGGGGAAACAATTGATGACATTGCTTTCGAAGGTTTTATGGATGGCATGTACACCGATGAAACGATGCTTGGCCCGGGCGATTCGCTTTCAGGAAAGATTGTGTTTGAAATTCCTCCAGCAGCAACAAATCTAAAGATTTGTTACAGCGAAATGTGGAATGATAATTTTGAGGGAAATACGTACCTCTTTAATGTAAAGCTAAAATAGCACTTTTTAGATAATTGCAAAACTTGATTGCCGCGTCGTTGCTGGATGACGAAGGCAGCGCGGCAATCAGGTCTCCTTATTTCTTGCGGGCTTCCCGTTCTCGTGCTTTTTCTGCAAGGCGTTCCAATGAAACGATTTTGGTGATAATTGTTCCTTCGGAAACCACATCGCCTTCATCGTCTGTTGCGCATACCGTCCAATATTGCTTGCTGTTTTCACTTTTTGTGAGTTCAGCAAAGCCGTACAAAGCTCCTTCTTTGCCGCTTTTTCTGTGCCTGACGTGAATATCAATACCGAAAGGCCTTTCAATTTCAAGGTTGGTGTTTAGTTCTGCCCCTCGACTTGCGAGCGATTCCAGAAAAGCTATAGTAACGCCTCCATGCAGAAACCCCCATGGTTGATAAAGCCCCTCATGTAAGGGTATTTTTCCTTCTATGCGTTTTTTTGTTTGGAGGGTTAGTTCTAAGCCCAACCAGGTAGAAAAGCCGCCAAACTCAAGTTCTGTTTTGTCCATGTGCTCTCCTTTCTTTCGTTTTATGTCATCCTGAGGCGAGCATGTCATCCTGAGGCGCAGCCGAAGGATCCATAAACCCCATAGATACTTCAACTTCGTGCTACGCACTACGTTCAGCATGACAAAAGCACCACCCCTGTCATCCTGAGGATACCTATGTCATCCTGAGGCGCAGCCGAAGGATCTAGCGAAGCGAAGGATCCATAAACCCCATAGATACTTCAACTTCGTGCTACGCACTACGTTCAGCATGACATATGTTTCGGACACTATGTTCAGCATGACATGTAACTAAAAGCATGCCATTAACACTACATTATTAAGCCAACCTCCGCAATGTGCCATATTTTTCGCTACAATGAAACTATGCTGAAGCGCTTCAAACATATACCTCTTTGGCTGGTGGTTTTTGCTATAGCCGTTATCTTCGTTGTGATCGGTGTATTGCAAGGTGGTTTCATCGACACTTTGCGAAAAGCAGCTTTGGTGTGCTACGAATGCATCGGAATCGGGTAACCATGCTTGTTTTCGCGCAGCTCAAACGCCATATTATCCAGCTGCTGGCGGCAATGCTTTACAACCTTAACTTCCAAGGTTTTGCAACGGGCAGCATTTATCAGGGAAACCTCAAGGGCGTATGCGTGCCAGGGCTTAACTGCTATTCCTGTCCAGGCGCGATTGCTGCTTGCCCCATAGGGTCGCTTCAAGCATCTCTTGTGGCAAGCGACCAAAAACTGCCTTTCTATATCATCGGAACCATCCTTGCCTTCGGCGCGCTTTTGGGGCGAACGGTTTGTGGCTGGCTGTGTCCTTTCGGGCTGTTTCAAGACCTTATCGACAAAATACCGCTTCCGAAAATTCGCAAAGGCACCTGGAGCAAAATTCTCACGTGGGGAAAATACGTGGTGTTAGTTGCTTTGGTTGTTGTCGCCCCGGTAGTGTTGTTGTTCACCACAGGCATTGGTACGCCAGCGTTTTGCGCGTGGCTTTGCCCGGCAGGAACCTTGGAGGCGGGCATTCCGCTTCTTTCTGCCAATGAAGGGCTGCGCTTCATGATGGGCACCCTTTTTAACTGGAAGGTGGGCACACTTGCCCTCTTGCTGGGCGCGGCAATGTTTATCTATCGCCCTTTCTGTCGGTTTTTGTGTCCGCTTGGCGCGCTTTATTCGTTCTTCAACCGCTTCGCTCTTTTGCGCTATCGCGTTGATGAAGCAAAGTGCATTGGCTGCGAAATCTGCCTCAATGTGTGCAAAATGGACATCAAAAAGGTGAGCGATAGGGAATGCATTCAATGTGGAGCCTGTGTAGCCGCTTGCGAAAGCGATGCAATACGCTTCACGCTTCGTGATATGCTAGAGCGCAGCAAGACAGAAAATGCAAAGGGAGATTCACATGATAGCGAATAACACTTCTTCACAATTATCAGCCTGGTTTTCACGGGGGAAATATGTCTTCACCCTACTGGCAGCCTTGCTTATCATTTTCGCACTGGCAGCTTGCAGCTCAGCAGGAAACTCTTCAACAGACGCAGCAGTTGAGGCTCCTGAAAAAGGTGAAGAAGTAGCGAATTCAACACCTGAAACCTCAACACCAAAACTTGTTGCTGAAGGAGAAAGTGCCCCTGACTTTCAGGTAGACACTATGGACGGAAAAACCGTTAAGCTTTCAGACTATAAGGGCAAGAAAGTAATTTTGAACTTCTGGGCAACGTGGTGCGGCTATTGTGTTGATGAAATGCCTGCTTTACAAAAAATTACCGAAAACTATTCTGATGTGGTGGTGCTTACCGTCACGCGCAATGACGAAACCGCAAAAGCTAAAACTTTCGCTGAAGAAAAAGGCTACAACTTCGTTTGGGGGCTTGATGAGAGCGGAGAAATTGCATCCCTGTATCCTTCAAAAGGGATTCCTTATTCGGTGATAATTAACGAAAAAGGGGTTGTTATGAAAATCTTCGAAGGTAGCGCCCCCGATATGTATCCCTATTTTGAGGATGCTTTATCGTAAGAGTGCCGATTGCTCTCATATCATCCTGAGCGTGCATGTCATTCTGAGGCGCAGCTTCTTGTCATTCTGAGGCGCAGCCGAAGAATCCATGGATCCTTCACTTCGTTCAGGATGACATGGTGGTTCAGGATGACATGAGAGTTCAGGATGACATGGTGGCTCAGGATGACATGGTGGCTCAGGATGACATGAGAGTTCAGGATGACATGGGCCGCCCGTTTGTCGTCCTGAGCGAAGGGTGCAAAGCACCCGGAGTCGAAGGACCCATAACGGAGTGAGCGATAGCGAACGAAGTATTTATAGGGAGGTTGCGTTAGCAACCGATGTTAATTGATATTTGAAACGCAACGGTATTTGCGTTTAGTCTTGCAATTAGTATAAATAATAATCTAGGAACAATGGTCTGCCTCTGGCAATAAAACGCCGCACCATCTCATCTGTCGCTGAAAGC
>Ga0209755_10000517_pt1 | contig 69991 bp, 69 predicted proteins | sample TergutCo191P1_FD_187301 | JGI IMG/M metagenome (GOLD analysis project Ga0209755, IMG submission 187301) | Cornitermes sp. P1 segment gut microbial communities from Petit-Saut dam, French Guiana - Co191P1 (SPAdes) (version 2) | ecosystem: Host-associated > Arthropoda: Insects > Digestive system...
CCCCCGCCGATGCATGCGCCCCAGCGGCAAGCCGGACATGACCGCGCGCATCGACAACATCGTGCTGCACAAGTGGCTCGCACTGCCGCTGTTTGTGCTGGTGATGACGGGCGTGTATTACCTTGCTGCGACTGGACCGGGCGCGTGGCTCGGCGCATGGCTAGAGGGCGTGATTTCGGGCGCAGGCGCAGCGCTTGGGCGAGCGATACCCTCGCCGTGGCTGGGCGCGCTTGTGCAGGAGGGCGTTCTCGGCGGGGCGGGCATGTTGCTGGGCTTCGTGCCGCAGCTGATGATGGTGTTCCTGTGCCTAAGCGTGCTCGAAGCCAGCGGCTATCTGTCGCGCGTGGCGTTTTTGCTGGATGCCGCGCTGCGCAAGTTCGGGCTATCGGGCAAGTGCTTCATGCCGATGCTGCTCGCCACGGGCTGCAGTGTGCCTGCCATTCTCGCTACCCGAGCAATTGACTGCCCGCGTCAGCGCCGCACGGTGGCGGCAACCTGCAGCTTTGTGCCCTGCAGCGCCAAGCTGCCCATCATCGCGCTGATGGCGAACGGCGTGTTCAGCGGGGCGTGGTGGCTTGCGCCGCTGATGTACTTTGTGGGCGCTGCGGCGATGCTGGGGTCAGCATTTTTTGCTACTTTTTTTGAAAAAAAAGTAACCAAAAAAACTTTAACCGCTTCGCGGTGGGATTTTATTGATAAGTGGAAAAAGCAAGCCCCTGCCCTCCTCCGCGAGGGGGGATGTCGCACTGTGACAGGGGGGAGCCCGGCATTCGTTTCGCGTGAGTTCATCCTAGAAATGCCGCAGTACAGACTGCCGAGCGGGCAAGACATCGCGCGCACAGCATGGCGGCGCACCGCGGAGTTCATGAAAAAAGCCGGCAGCGTCATTGTGCTGTCGGGCGTGTTTGTGTGGCTATTGAGCGGCTTTCTGCAGCCGGTGGGCAGCGCAATCGCCTGGCTGTTCGTGCCGCTGGGGTTCGGCTTTTGGCGGGCTGCGGTGGCAACTTTGACTGCCTTCATCGCCAAGGAGAACGCCGTGGCAACGTTGGGCGTGCTGGGCGCTGCGGCGATATTCACGCCCGCGCAGGGGATGTCGTTTTTGCTGTTCAACCTGCTGAGCATGCCCTGCGCTGCGGCGGTTGCGGCGTTGCGGTGCGAGCTGGGTAGTGCCAAGCGCACGGTGGCGGCGGTGGCGTGGCAATGCGGGCTGGCGTATGTGGTGGCGGGCTGTGCGTATTGGTTGATGAGATGAGAAGCAGGCGACCGAGGACGGTCGCCCCTACCGGTTAGTGCTCTACGGGTCGGCTGTCAATGATGTACTCAACATGCCCCTTGTTTTCCGTGAAGCCGATGGACTCCATCAACTGGTTCTCTTTGCCGCTGACTGCCGTGTAGCTGATGAAATAGATACCGAGGTTGCGCAGTTCCTCCACCATCATCAGTCCCATTTGCTTGTCGATGCCATAGGGGTCGTTTTCAATCACACCGCCGCACTCGTAGCGGTTGTCAACCTGCAAATCCAGTGCGAGGTAGAAGATGGTGATTATCGCGTCCAGTCCATCGTGCAGCACGGTTAGCAGACCGACCAGTTCGCTGCCGATGAACGCGCCAATCACGAGGTCGGCGTGCTGCAGCGGCTTGGCGGCAGTCTGCTTGTCTTAGCACTGCGCTTCATATAGCCCATTGCGTGCATAGAACCGCCAAAGCTGACCCACAGAGATGTCGGGGTTGAGCAAAAGCTTGATGTCATCCGGGCTCAGCTTTGCCTTGAACAGCTTGTTGATGGACACGCCGAAGTATTCCGCGATGGACGGAATCAGCTGCAGATCCGGCGCGGTGATGTTGTTCTCCCACTTGCTGACGGATTGGTAGGTGATGCCGAGGTGCTCGGCAAGTTGCTCTTGTGTCGCGCCCTTTTCGGCGCGAAGCTGCTTGATGTTTTCGCCGATGTTGAATGTCATGGCTGAGACCTCCTCATGTGTTTTCGCACCGCGCGATGCAAGTTCTATTCTACAGCTTCGCGGCGCGATATGCAATAACGCATTCGGTGACCTCAACTCACGCAACACGTGCAGAGCAAGCAGCCTGCACGTGGTATTACTCCAGCCCCGCCCAAAACCGCCTCACCGCGCGGCGCCCCTTGAGGTGAATCGCTTGCTTGGGCGGCGGGAGCTCACGCAGGCACGTTAAGGTCTTGCGGCGCTTGCGTGCTGGCCAAGTCCAGATGTAGGTGAGGAACGGCAGGTCGATTTTCTCGGGGCAGCCGTCGGTCATGTCGGGGCGGGTGTTGCCGTGGTATTTCGCCCAGCGCTTGAGCACGCCAGCGATGCAGGTGACGCGGTTGATGTCGAGGAAAATCACGGTGTCGGCGCGCGCGGCGAGTGCGTCACGGGTGGTGTTGTGGTTGCCGTCGAGCACCCATGCGGGTTGCTCTGCAGCGACGAGGAGTGCTTGCTTTCGCTCGGGATTGAGCACCCAGCCGGGCTGCCAAGTGAGCATGTCGATGTGGAGAACAGGCAGGTTGAGATGTTCGCCCAAGCGGCGCGCCATGGTGCTTTTGCCGCTGCCGGAATTGCCCATGATGAGGATGCGTTGGCCGAGAGATGATTGCATATGCGTTCTCCTATGGTGACTTGTGCTCCGCACCCCACCCTTACCCGCCCGAGGCGGGAGCTCCCTCTATCAGAGGGAGTCATGGGGCTTGCAGCCGAAAGTTTGTAGAAATAATATGCGTGAAGCCCTTGTCCCCCTCTTTAGAGGGGGATGTCCCGCAGGACAGGGGGTGTGATGAGCTTCGGGCAAAACCCCAGCGCGTCCGCTGACACGATGTCGTAGTGCGTGCCGTTGCGCTCGCCCACAAAGGCGCGCTTGGCGGCGCTGCTGTGCAGATGACCGTAGTAGCACCGCGCCACGCCCTCATCGCGCAGCACGCTGTCGATTTCCTCGCACACACGGTCTTGGGTGATGGGCGGGTAATGCAAAAACACGCAGACGTTGTCGCTGAGCTGCTTGCCCGCTTGGATGGAGGTGCGCAGCCGCCCCGCCTCACGGGCGAGGACTTTGGTGTCGTGCGGCTCATCGCTGTCAAAAAACCAGCCGCGGCTGCCGCAGATGGCCATGCCCTCGGCTTCGATGGCGTTGTTGTGCAGCAGCACAAGGCTCGTTAGCCCATGTGCTGTCCAGAGGTCTTCGATTTTGCGGCGGGTGCTGAACCAGTAGTCATGGTTGCCTTTGAGGATGACTTTTTGGCGTCCCGGCAGGTTATGCAGGAACTGAAAGTCCGGCAGGGCTTGGTCGAGGGTCATGCCCCAGCTGATGTCGCCCGGCAGCACTACGGTGTCGTCGTCGCGCACGAGCTTGCGCCAGTTGGCTTCGAGCCGCTGGGCATGGTTATCCCAGCCGGGGAAGATATCCATCGGCTTGGCGGTGCCAAAGGAGAGGTGGGGGTCGGCAATGGCGTAGATCATGTCAGCGAACCATCCGCCAGATAAATTCAATCGGAAACCAAATCGGGAACAAAAGCACGGCAGCAATCAGCGCCACGACGGTGAGAAGTACGTCTAAAATGGTGCTCAACCAGGTGGGCAACGTGCGTACCCAATCGTCAATGCGTCGCCCAAATTCAACAAAACGCTCCATTGGGCTTGGTGGAGGGACGTTAACTGGTGGGCTGGCGTATAACCCGTGTTGCGCATAAGCGGATGGAAGGGGTTCTTGTGCAGCCGCGCCCACGGCAAGGCTCATGCCGAGCAGCAGCACGGCGAGGACGACGCTAAGACATTTTTTCATGGGATGACCTCCTATAATTTTGTGCTATCATGATAGCATGGCGGTTGCGGCAGTGAACTAGTTGCTCTCGTCCAGCGTCCAGCCATGGTCGCCGTGATACACCATCAAGCGGCTCATTCCGCCGTCGATGGTGATGTTCTCGCCGGTGATGAAGCCAGCCCGGTCGCTGCACAGGAACAGCACCATCTCGGCGATGTCCGCGGGCACGCCAACGCGCCCGCTCGGGTGCTGGGTGGCATCTGCGCCGGTGAATGCGCTGCCGGTGGTGTCGATCCAGCCGGGACTGACGCAGTTCACCCGCACCTTGCCCGCAAGGCTCACCGCCATGGCGTGGGTGAGCGAAACAATGCCGCCCTTGGCGGCTGAATACGCCTCGGTGTCGGGCTGCGACTGCATGGCGCGCGTGGAGGCGATGTTCACGATGGCGGCGTTCGGGGCGAACAGGTCGTGCTGCAGCAACAGGCTCGTGAGGTAATACGGCGCCGTCACGCTCACGCGCTGGACGTGCTCGAAGTCTGCATAAGAGCAGCCGGAAAGCAGCCCGGCGCGCGCGACGCAGGCGTTGTTGATGAGGAAGCTCACGGGCTTGTTCAGCGACGCAACGAAGCGTTCGAGAACGCCGTTGTCGGCAATGTCGCCGTGGAAGAGCTGTGTGCCGTTGATTTCTTGCGGGTCAATGTCGATGACGGTGACCGCCGCGCCGTGGCGCAAAAACGCCTCGGCGATGCAGCGACCGATGCCGTTTGCGCCGCCGGTGATGACGGCGTGTTGGTTGGTGAAGGTCATGGTGGTGTGTCCTTTCCGTTACTAGCGCGCAAACAGCCAGCGGAAGCCATATACCAACGGGAACAGCAGCGCCGCAAAGGGCAGCACAAACAGCATGCCCAGCCATTGATACCACGTGACGGGGTTGGCGAGCGTCGAATGCTGCAGCCAGTCAACGAAGGCCTCTAGCATGCCCGCATCAGGACCGAGCGGCGGTCGTGCATATTGATGAACGCGAATGCTACGCACAATGCCACAGTCGGAAACAAAGTTGACCACGCCGAATCTGTCTTGATTGCTGGAATTGGGGAGCACGCGGATAGTTATCTGCGCATCACCGGTGCCGCGTGAGGGGGATACATGAAGCCAACGCTCGGCGGCGGTAACGCGCCAACTGGTGTTAGAGTAGAGATCTCGCGTGAATGAACCTGCACGCGAGGTTTGCCAACGATTGCCGGCAGGCGAAATGTTGAGATAGGGATGTGGCGACGGAGGAGGCAACGGTGCTGGCGGCTCGGTGACGGAGACACTGAAGCTGTGATCGCCGCCTTGCCAGCCGCTCCACGGCCAAGCGAAAATTACATAGTCGCCCGCAGGCAAGTGTCGCCTGTGCCACGAGTTGTTTACCCAAAGCCCCATGGTTGTGCCAACGGGGGTTAAATTCGCGTCAAACACGCGCAAATAGAGGTCGCCACTGTGCCAGCTAAAGCCAAAGTAATCATCTTCTGCCACCGTGAGGCTGAAGGCACGGGTTTCTTGCGCGCCAAAGCTGGCAGGCTCGCCCAGCACAATGGGCTCGATGTCGCCCAAATATTGTGCCACGAAATCGTCGGAGAGCGTGAAGCTTGCGCTGGGCATGGTGGCAACGTATTCCGCCCAGGTGCCGTCAAAGTCGCGCCAAGTGGCGCTGTCGGTGTAAGTAAAGGTGGCGGTGAGGGTTTCGGGGTCAAACGTCCGCAAAATCTCCCACCATTCTGCGCCCAGTTGACCGCTCCAGCGTTCCAGCGCCTCGCTGGTGCCGTCATCGAAATGCACGGTGACGGTCACATTTTGCAGGGTGAACTGCGGCGTCAAGTTCCAATGATTGAGTTGGATTTCGCCGTTCCAGTCGGCATCAATGGCGGTGACCACAGGCAATTGCGGCTGCAGGGTGAGCTCCTCCGCCAGCGCGGGCGCGCCCACGCCAAGGCTTGCGCCCAGCAGCAACACGGCCAAGCAGATGCTAAGCAACTTTCTCATAAACAAGACCTCCTTTGATTTATGCCTATATTATAGCACAAATTTCAGGGCAATGCAAGCCGCAATGTTGTAAAACTTGCGAAATTTTCTTGGCGGCGCAGAAAATTTTGCTCCCCCTCTTGACATCTAAGTTAGATTGTGCTAACATATAAGTTAGCGAGAGCTAACTCGCGATTGAAAGGGGATGTGTCTTTGCACAAGCACTTTTTTGCGCGGCAGTGGAAGCGCATTGCCATCATCGCGCTGTTTATCATTCTGGTCATCTTGTCGCTGGAAATTGGTCCGATGAGCGAGGTCGGTATCCTGTCGGCCATTCGCGGCGACGAAAACGCGCGCCTGGTGTTTGTGTATGGTCGCGTGCCGCGCACGGTGGCGGTGGTGCTAGCCGCAGCCGGGCTTTCGGTGGCGGGGTTGCTGATGCAGGCGGTGAGCCGCAACAAGTTCATGTCGCCCACCACAGCCGGCACGATTGATGCCGCGGCGTTTGGTTCGCTGCTGACGTTCGTGTTTCTCAACCAACAATCCGGCTGGGTGCAAACCCTAGTGGCGTTCGCGTTCGCGTTGTTGTCCACCCTGCTGTTCACGGCGGTGATTAACCGCCTGAAGATTCGCGAGGTGGTCTACATCCCGCTGCTGGGCATGATGTATGGCGGGCTCATTCTGGCGCTGTCCACGGCGGTGTCGTTCTGGTTCGCTGAGGTTGGCGCAATGGAGTTCTTGCAGCAAATCTACATGGGCAGCTTTGCGCGGCTTGGTAACTTTGGTTTTGTTTGGCTTGTTCTGCCCCCGCTGTTGCTGGCGGTGATTTTCGCCACGCGCTTCAGCATCATTGGTCTTGGCGCGGATTTTGCCAAAAACCTGGGCGTGAACTACAACATGGTGGTTGCCCTGGCGCTGGTGATTGTTGCGCTGATTAGCGCGTCCACATTTGTTGCGGTGGGGCCGCTGCCGTTTATCGGGCTGATTATTCCCAACATGGCAACGTCGTTCTATGGCGACAACCTCAAGAAGTCCATCGTGGACTTGATGCTGTTTGGCGCGGTGTTTGTGTTGCTGTGTGATATCATCAGCCGTTTGGTGTTGTTCCCGTTTGAGATGAACGTGAGCGTGACCATCAGCGTGGTTGGCGGTGTGGTGTTTATGGTGTATCTATTAAGGGGGATGTATGGCGGAAAACTTTGCAGGCGCAAAGCCAAAGCAACTGTGGCTTAAGTTTTTGTCCTTTGCCGGACCGGGCAGCGCAAGCACGCAAGCTGCGGGCAGCAAAAAGCGCAGCGTCACGGTGTTCGTGGTGCTAGCGGTGTTGCTGGTGGCGGCCATGGCGTTGTATCTCTACTCGCGCACGTGGGCGAAAATGCTGCCGATTATCAACTTGGGCATTCCCGTTTCGCCGGATGCGTTCTCGAACATCCTCGCGCGTGCGATTCCGCATCTGGTGGCGATGGTTGCGTCGGCAGTGGTGCTGGCGGTGGTGAGCCTTTCGTTCCAAACCATCACGCAAAGCCGGGTGCTCACGCCGTCGATGATTGGCTTTGACTCGGTGTTTGTGGGCACGCAAACGGCGCTGGTGTTCATCTTTGGAGCATCGCATGTGCTGTTCGCTAACCCCTTGGTGAACTTTCTGGTGAGCGCCGGGGTGATGATTGCCATCTCGTTTTTCATGTTTGGCTTTATTTTGCGCTCAAGCCGCAACAACATTGTGTTTTTGCTGATGTTTGGGCTGGTGCTCAGCGGAATCATCAGCAGCGGCACGCGATATCTGCAAATTATCATGAACCAAAGCGAGTTCTTTCAGGTGCAGGCGGCCACGAGCGTGAACATCAACAACATCAGTGCCGACTTAGTGTGGTATGTGCTGCCCATCATGGCGGTGGTGGTGGCGCTGACGCTGATGCGGCATCGCAAGTTCAACGTGATGAGCCTCGGTCCGCAGCAAGCGAAAGGCTTGGGGCTGGCGTATGAGAAAGAGCTGAACATCAACCTTGTTCTCATCGCCGTGGGCATGAGCGTTGCCACCGCACTGATTGGTTCGCTGACCTTCTTGGGGTTGCTGGCGGTGAACGCCGCCCGCGAGCTGCTCAAGACCTACAAACACATGCCGCTGTTCATTTGCTCGGCGATGGTTGCAGCCTTTGCGCTGGTGGCAGGGCAAGGCGTGATGGAGCTCATCCGCGGGGCGATCCCCGTGACGGCGATTATCAATTTGGTGGGCTGCAGCTATATTTTCTACTTGATATTGAAGGAGAACCGCGTATGATAGAAGTGCAAAACATCACGCAGTCTTACAGCCGCGGCAAGGAAATCCTCAAGGATGTGAGCCTCACCGTGCGGGAACACGAAATCACCGCGCTCATCGGGGCGAACGGCGCGGGCAAGTCCACGCTGTTGAGCGTGATGACCAACCTTGTGCCTGCGCAAAGCGGTCAAGTGCTGCTGCACGGGCAAGACATCCGCAAGATGAAATCCAGCGAACTGGCGAAACAAATCGCGTTTCTCAAGCAAAGCCAGCAGCTGGCGATTCGCATCACCGTGAACGACCTCGTGGAGTTCGGGCGCTTTCCGCACTGCGGCGGCAGGCTGGGCGATGAAGACAAGCGCAAAGTCGCCGAGGCACTGGATTACCTGAACATGGGTGACATGGCGGGGAAGTATCTGGACGAAATTTCCGGCGGGCAGCGCCAGCGGGCGTTCATCGCCATGATTTTGGCGCAAGACACGCCGTATATCTTCCTCGACGAGCCGCTGAATAACCTCGACATCCGCTACTCGGTGGAGATGATGAAGAACGTGCAACGCCTGGTGAGCGAGCTGGGCAAAACCGTGATCGTTGTGCTGCACGACATCAACTTTGCTTCGGCCTATGCAGACCACATCGTGGCGATGCAGGATGGCATTATCGCCAAGGAAGGACCGCCGCGCGAGGTGGTGACCCCGCAAGTGCTCAACCCTGTGTTTGAGCACAAGTTCCACATCATCGACCACGACGGCAAGCAGGTGAGCTTGTATTACGACCATGACGAGGCTTCGTCATGCAAATTCTGTGGATAATGGTGCCCGCGTGCACTTTATCATAAATACATTTTTATTTTTAGGAGGCATCCCCCATGAAAAAACGCATGTTAGGCGTTGTTCTCGCGCTGGTATTGATTGCTGGCGTAATCGCATTGTTTGTGGCTTGCGGTGGCGCAAACGACAATGACCCGCAAACCCAAGACCCGACCGTACCCGCAGCAGTTGCGCGCACGCGTGACGTCATCGAAGTCACGGACTTCAACGACTTGACCGTGGAGCTGCGCCAAAACCCCAGCGTGGTCGCCATCTACGACAACGGCATTCTCGACATGCTGTATAACGTAGGCTTTGAAAACACCGGCATCGAAACCCTGATCATCCCTAACCCCGCAGGTTTGCCCGACATCCTCAGCTGGTATCGCGAGCAGTATGAGCTGCGCGGCGCGGGCGAAATCAACGTCATCAACGGCGGCACGCTGTTCTATGTGGACTGGGACGTGCTGGACATCGTGACGCCGGAGCTGGTGATTTTGGGCGCGCGCTCCTTCGGCATGAACGCCGCCGGCGACCGCTTGAGCCCGGAAGACAACGCGCAATTCCGTGCCGACACCGAAGAGCGCTATGCCGACACCACCTTCATCCGCCTCACCATTCACGTGCAAGAAGCTGACCTGCTCAACGACATGCGCTTCAACGCCAACGTGCTCGGCCAAATCTGGCCCGACACCGCGCCGCTGTTCGCCTCGCTGATCAATGAAGTCGAAACAGAAATGGCTGAAATCGCCGCCATCACCTCCGCCAGCGACATGGAAGCTGTGTTTGTGATGATGACCACGCCGGATAGCTTTTCGGTGTTCTTGGCCAACAGCCGCAAAGGCTTCTTCTTTGACGAGTTCGGCTTCAATCCCCTGGAGCTCGACATCGCCGCGCTGACCGACCAACACGGCATGGATGCCCGCGCCGAGTTCCTGCTGGCGCACAACCCGGATGTTATCTTCTTGCTTGACCGCACCGAGCCGGAAACCGGCAACGGCGCAGGCGCACAAGCCTTCATGAACGACCCGATGATTCAACGCACCGCCGCGTATGAAAACGGTCACATCTACGCCGGTCTGCCCATGGCAGAGTGGTACACCGTGGTGGGCGGCATCAGCTCGGCGCGCCGCATGATCGCGGACGTGAACCGCTTCATCGCCAACTACACCGCGCAATAGCAAAAACCTAAACACACGTTTTCTGCGAATCGTTGCCATTTGGTTAACGATTTGCAGATTTTTCTTGACTGCGTGGCGAGTTTGTGGTATACTAACAGTGACTACACCTAAGTTGAGGAGGGTTTTCATGAAAAAAGCACTGATTATTCTCATGGCAGCGGTGCTGGCGGTGGTCATGTTCGCTTGCGCGGCAAATGGAAACGGCGAAACCGTGTATCCCACCACACCAGAAATTGATGTTGAGGTAACCCAGCCCCAGGGCGGACCTGTGGACGTTGGTCTGCACCTTGCCATCCTAAGCGGAGAGTTTGAACCAACGCATGATTTCGACATTTCTGCCCACAGCGACATCGACTTTGCAGAGCTTTGGCCGGATGTTCTGCTGGTGCAGACGCAGCAGACGCTGTATAACTTGGCCGTGGTGTTCTTGAGCAACGACGTTGAGCACGAGCAAATCGTGTTCAACATTGAGGAAACGTTCCCCATCACCGACGCGCTCACCGCAGACGAATCGCTGGCAATTCACTACTTTGTCAGCATGGGCACGCTGCCGTGGAACGGCATCATCTTTGACGACGCAAATGGTCATACGCATGTTTACGCCATCGATCAAAACCAGTCAGACTACGGTCCGCTGTATTCTTTGGCACCGGTCCCCTTGGCACGCGGGTGCTGCTAACAATTGACGAAAAGAATGAACATCCGATAAACACGAAGGAGAACTCACATGAAAAAACTGCTTGCGATCCTCTTGACGTTTAGCCTGCTGGCAGGGCTCGGCACGGTGGTAGCCATGGCGAACTACCATGGCGTAACCTGTTGCACCCCCGGCGAATTTTGCTCCACCAACACCTGCGAGTGCGACGACTACTATTGTGGTGTGTACTGCGACTGCGACCCGTGGCCAGACGAAGACCGCCATGACCCTTACCCGGACGTAGACCCCGACCCCGAGCTAACCGCCAGCTGGTGGCGCAGACTGATTGACTTTTTTCTCAACCCGCTGAGCACCCTGCGTGACATCGCCTACCCCGTTACTGGTGTGATCGATGCCATCCCTACTGTGCTGGATGTGCTGCGCACGGTTGGCAATGTGCTCGGCACGATTGGCGGCTGGTTCGTTGCTGCGTTCGGCTGGATTGCCGGTTTGTTTAGCTAAATAGGACATACGCATGCCTTTCTCGCTTGAGGAGGGCATTTTGCACATATTGATTGCATCTCAAAGGAGGGCATCGCGCCCATGAAAAAATATCTTAGCGTGCTGCTGGCGGCGGCGCTGTTGTTGAGCAGCGGCGTGCTTGCGTCGGCGGCACAACCCAACGAAATCTGCCTTGACCTGCTGCGCGAGCAATACGCTTGGGGCGAAATGTTCGTCGGCGGCGGCGAAACCGGCACGTTCATGGTTTGGCACAACGGCCGTGTGGTGTATGAATCCCACAGCCGATGCACGCATCACCGCAACCGCAGGCAAGCCACATATTCCGTCACCAAATCGGTGTTGGGCGCGCTCACCGGCATCGCCCTGCACCACGGATACATCGAAAGCGTTGACCAGCTGGTCATTGACTTTTTCCCCGAAGCCCGCATTGCGCCCGGCGATGAATCCAAGCGCGACATGACCATCGAGCATCTGCTCACCATGACCAGCGGCATGCCCGGCATGATGGACCGTGGCAGCATGAACGGCATCTTCAACTTGCGGGATTCCGGCTTGGCATCGTTTGAGTCGCCGCAGCTTAGCGCACCCGGCGAGGAATTTCGCTATTGCTCGGGCGCTACACCGCAAACCCTCGTTGGTCTGCTGCAGCGCGCCACCGGTCGCAATTTGCTTGACTTTGCGCGCGAGCACCTGTTCGACCCGCTCGGCATGATCTCCGTTTACTGGGACACCACCTGGGACGGCAGCCCCATGGGCGGCTTTGGCTTGCACCTTAGCCCGCGCGACATGATGCGCTTTGGCGTGCTGCACCTGCAACATGGTGTGTGGGAGGGGCAGCAAATTCTCCCTGCGAACTGGGTTGCGGAATCTAAGCCGCGCATGGAAACGTTCATCTTGCCCTATGGCTATCTGTTTTGGGGCAGCGAAAATGAGTTTGGCACATTCGTCAGCGCCATGGGTTTGGGCGGCAGTATTATTTCGATTTACCACGACCAAGACGTGGTGGTGGTGCGCACCGGTCGCCACAACCCCTTGTTGCGTGTGGGCACGGCGGGCATTAGCGCGCTGGGCTTTGTTGGACGAGTGAATCCCATTCCGGGTATTAGAAGGAGGATGTCGCGATGAAAAAAGGTTTGAGTGTTTTGCTGGTGCTTTTGCTGTTGTTGAGCGTCGGCGCAGTGGGGGCTTCGGCGATGCCGCCGTTTGATGAGCTTGAGCGCGTGGTGCTCGGTCAACCGCTGGTGGTTGAACCGGATGAAACGGGCTGGTTTGCTTGGGTGGTGGAGGAAAGCCGCGAGTTTGTGTTCACTTGGAATAGCGGCGACTTTGATTTGCATGTGTTCACCCAAGATGGCGAACTGGGTGGTGGGGTGTCCATGTGGGAAACAGGCAACCAAACATTCGGGTTGCACCTGCAGGCAGGCGAGTATACCGTGGTGCTTGTTCCTTTTCGCACTACCGTTGGCGACCACAGCGTAACCATCACGCAAGTGCCCACATGGTGGCAGAACTTCGTGGCCGCGATTGGCCCGCTGTTGCTGGGCATTGCCATTGCAGTGGTGATTGCAGGCGGCTTGTTTGCAACGCTGTGGTGGCTGGGCATGAATCATTAACACAAAATTTATAATAAGGAGGACTCTCGCATGAAAAAAATTCTTAGCATCTTGTTGGTGGCGGCGCTGCTGTTTGGCTTGGGCACAGTGAGTGTCATGGCACAACAACCGGTGGTCGAACTACAATGCGAAGCGCAGGCAGAGGCACTCAACAGCAACGTTGATCGCCCCGAGCCGCCGTCGCGGTCGCTACCGGGCTGGCTGTGGTGGGTGCTGGCAGGCGTGGTGCTTGCCGCGGTTTCGGCAGTGGTGGCGTTTTTTGTGCTCACTAGCTGACCAACACATCTCCCCCTCATTTGAGGGGGCTTTTTCATTTTCCCCTTGCGCAGCGCGCCAAAATGTGTTATACTATTGAGTATAACATCAAGGAGGATCTGGGATGAAAAAATGTCTTAGCATTGTGCTGGTGTTTGCGCTGCTGTTTGGCGTGGGCGGGGTGAGCGCCTCGGCGGCAAGTGGGGCGGCGATTGGCCGTTCTTTTGGGCTGGGCGGCTGGCATCAACTTGAGATAGAAGAAGACGGTTGGCACCAGTTTGAATGGATTTATGGTTCGATGGGGCGCGTTAGAATTGTGTCGCTTGCCCACGAGCAAACGGTGCACGAGTTTAATCTAGGGCGTTTTCAGCGAACCGCTGTTGTGTTCTTGTCTGCTGGGAGTTATTCCGTGTTTGTTTCTGGCAGTGGGTACTATGAGCTTCGCATTTCTCGCACGGAAGGGCCATCCCCTACATTTTGGCAACGCTGGGGGAGAACCGTCTCCAATGTTATCGCTGGAGTTGTGGTGGTGGCGGTGATTGCGGTTGCAGCTTATATTACGTTTTCCGCGATGGATTAATACAACACATAAGAAAAGAGGGAGATACAGATGAAAAAACTGCTTGCGATTTTGCTGGTGTTCGCGCTATTACTGGGTGTGGGCAACGTGACGGCATTGGCATGGAACAACGAGAGAATAGGGCCTGCGATTTTCACTAGCGACCGAAACAATCTGGATCGATTTTTCGTTACCATGACGGAAGATGGCTGGTTTTCCATATCTAACGTGCGTTCCAGCCGTGTGGATGTTGTGATTCAAAACTCGCGCAGACAAGTGCTGCATGAGTTTTCGATGTTTCCCAGTAGCACGATGCGGGCGGTACAGTTGCCTGCCGGCGAATACATTCTCTACATGAACGTTATAACGGGACAAGGCGGATATAGCTTTAATTTTACGGTAGATGAGCCGCGCGTTTCGCTGTCCGAAAGATTGCCTGTAATATTGGGAACCGTTGTGGGTATTGCGCTGGTTGCGGCGGTGCTGGGCTTTGTTGCTTGGTTAATCATTCGTCTAGTCACCAACGCGATCAATAGCTTATAAACTTGTAAATAATTGTATTAGGAGAAAATAACCATGTTCAACAATCTCATCGACACCATCGGCTTTGTCAACGCCGCCGACCCCGCCGTGGGCACCGCCATGCAAAAAGAACTCGTGCGCCAAAAGCGCAACATCGAGCTCATCGCCAGCGAAAACCTCGTCACCCCCGCGGTCATGGCCGCCATGGGCAGCGTGCTGACGAACAAGTACGCCGAGGGCTACCCCGCAAAACGCTACTACGGCGGCTGCGAGCACGTGGACGACGTGGAGCGTATCGCCATTGACCGCGCGAAGGAGCTCTTCGGCGCAGAACATGCCAACGTGCAACCCCACAGCGGCGCGCAAGCCAACATGGCGGTGTATTCCGCGCTGCTGCAGCCCGGCGACACCGTGATGGGCATGAACCTTGACCACGGCGGGCACCTCACCCATGGCTCGCCCGTGAACCAAAGCGGCATTCTCTATAAGTTCGTGCCCTATGGCGTGGGCGAAGATGGATTCATTGACTACGCAGCGCTTGAAGCTCAAGCGGCTACCGTTAAGCCTAAGCTTATCGTAGCAGGCGCCTCGGCCTATGCCCGCACCATCGACTTTGAGCGCATGGGTGCTATCGCGAAAGCCGTGGGTGCATACTTCATGGTAGACATGGCGCACATCGCGGGCTTGGTCGCAGCGGGATTGCACCCCTCGCCCATTCCACATGCCGACGTGACGACCTCCACCACGCACAAAACTCTGCGCGGACCACGCGGCGGGCTGATTCTGTGCGGCGAAGCCATGGCGCGTGCCATCGACCGCGCGGTATTCCCCGGCAACCAAGGCGGGCCGCTCATGCACGTGATTGCCGCGAAAGCCGTGAGCTTCGGCGAAGCCCTGCAACCCGAGTTCAAGGCATATCAACAGCAGATTATCCTCAACGCGCAAGCCCTTGCCAATGGCTTGCTCAAGCGCGGCATGCCGCTGATTTCGGGCGGCACAGACAACCACTTGATGATCCTCGACCTGCGCAAGTTTGACCTCACCGGCAAAGAAATGTCGCGCCGACTGGACGAAGTGTACATCACGGTGAGCAAGTCCACCGTTCCGGATGACCCGCAAAGCCCGTTCGTCACCAGCGGTGTTCGCCTGGGCACGCCTGCTGTGACCACCCGCGGCTTCAAGGAAGCGGAGATGGACATCATCGCCGAGTGTGTGTATCTGACTGCCACGGACTTCGACGGCAGCGCGGACAAGATTCGCGGCATGGTCAATGACATGTGCGCGAAGTATCCGTTGTATGAATGACGACTGAATAGGAGGGCAATGTGATGTTCACCACAGTAACAAATGCTTGGATTACCTTTGGCGCATTTCTCATCTCCATTGGTTTCTTTTTGGGGGGCGAGCCTGGGATTGGTGCGATTAACTTGTTGTTTGCACTTGGGGCTTTGTGGAATTTTTATTTCAGATAAGGAGACATTGTGATGGTACTGGTTTTTATTGGTTCATTGCTGGTGGCACTTGCGTCGGCTCTGCAAGGAATTGAAACGTTGGCCTGGGGTGGAATGTGGACGTTTGCTGACGTAATATCGATCCCCGCTTGGGCGATAGCAAGCGTTTCCTTCATGATTTCAGGGCTTATGGCTTGGTGGGGATTTGCACACTGGCGGGGGCTGTTCAGCGGATAACGCGCGCGACATGGGAGAATCTAATGACATGACCTCTATGCCGAAACCTCAAACGATAACACAAGGAGAAACAACATGAAACGCATCATCGCATTGCTCGCCGCTGTGGCGATACTGGTCGTGCTCGCCGCCTGCGGCACCACGGAAACAATCCCACACATTGATGACACGCTCTACCACATTTCGGCGCAAACGCGTGATAACATCATCGTGCCTGCGGGCAACTTTTGGGAGGACTGGTGGAATCTGCGCGGCGCATTTGCACCCGAGCACATCGGCGAAGGGTCTGATGACCCCGTGTTCGCCGAGCTGCAGCCGACTTCCGGCTTCGGCAGCCTCGCCGAATTGCGCACGCACCTGCTGCAATGGTACACCCCCGCTTGGCTGGACGCAAACCTGCACTACCACTTCATCGAGGAAGACGGCGTGTTGCTCGTCGCTACGGCGCGCGCAGGCATTGTGCGGGCAGACTGGAGCACAGCGCAGATCGTGACCACAGCACCGGAGCTAACGGTGTTGGTGACTTTCGGCGCGTGGCATCGTGAACCGGGCGAGCAATATCCACATGACGTGACTTATCGCTTCACCTTCGTGGACGGCCGCATCGACATGATTGAGCGGGTGCATGCAGCAACCCCGGAATGATGTATTATCCCGCAAAAGAAAAAAAGCAGTGCAAGACATTTCTTGTACTGCTTTCACTATTTATAATGCGCCTGCCCACGGCGTGGGTCTCGGCAGTTAGCCGTTAGTATGTTGAGTGCTTATTAGACGCTATTGGGGAACAAAAGACGAGTTCCAATCTTTAAGGTACACGAAGATGCCAAAAAACTCCGAATTTATCTATCACTTCGCAAATAATATCGTTGCCTTCGGGTTGTATTTCATTGCAAAGCTTTCCGTCTTTTGATAAGATTTCATATGTTTGGCGAAAATTACTTTCACTATGAAAATATACGCAAAACAACATCGTCGGACAAGTGTCGTTAGAATATTGGTCGATAAATCCATCAGGCAGATGTTTACTATCGGTAACGCTCATGAAAAGCTCGCCATCTCGCAAAAGTTCTTGATGTATAAGTGTACCGTCATCGTCCAACCAGGGGTAACCCCTTTTTTTGAGAGCAAAAGCTTCTTTGTAAAATTCAAGTGCTTCTAGACCATTTCTTACATACACATGATTCCCGATTTTGCTGCTGTAGTTTTCCACAATCATCCCACCTAATATAAATTTCACGCACAAGTCGGCGTGAGCGCACTACCCACGATAAGAGTATACCACACAATTACCCAAAAATCAAGCCTTTTCGATGAGGAGCAGCGGCCAACCGCATTGATCCGTGAAAAATTTGCTTGACAAACCCGCCGCAATGGTGTATAATAGTATCCGCGCCGGTGTGATGGAATTGGCAGACGTGCTGGATTCAAAATCCAGTGGTGGCAACACCGTGTCGGTTCGACCCCGACCACCGGCACCAAATGAGCGGACAAACCCTTGATACATAAGGGCTTGTCCGTTTCTTTATGTCTGCTTGAAATGGGCGAAATGGCTTGTATAGGACAATTCCCACCACTAGATTATTTGGCGATTTTCGAGCAATCCAGCACGGTATTTTGGTGCTGTTTTGTTGCCTTTCTGAATACAGATAAGTCGGAAAGTGGGTAAGCGTCAAATAGAAAAGCACCTGTACAGGTGCTTTTCTATTTGACGCTTACGCAAGAGCTGGCGGAACTACCACAATCACGGTGAGAACCGCAGACGGCAATCGCAGTGCCAGTGTCACGGTCAATGTAACTGTTCCTGTCACAGGCGTAACAATCGCAGGAGCTTCAACTCGCAATTTAACTATTGGACAAACTCTGCAATTATCGGCAACGGTAGCCCCAACGAACGCTACAAATCGCAATGTAACGTGGACTTCAAGCAATACGGCAGTTGCAACGGTGAACGCAAGCGGGCTTGTGACAGCAAGAGCTGGTGGCACTACAACCATCACAGTAAGAACGGCTGATGGCAATCGCAGTGCCAGTGTCACGGTCAATGTAACCGTTCCTGTCACAGGCGTAACAATTGCAGGGGTTTCAACTCGTGATATGGTAAACGGTGACACGCTACAGCTAACCGCAACTGCTACCCCCGCAAACGCAACAAATCGTAATGTAACATGGCAGTCCAGCGATACAGCAGTTGCCATAGTCAATGCCAGCGGACAAGTAACCGCAGTTGGGGCGGGCACGGCAACCATTACAGTTAGGACTGCTGACGGCAACCGCACTGCCAGCGTTCAAGTAACAGTCATCAACACTATCTTCTGCACCCGCTGGGAAGCGACTTTCTTCAACTGGCTATTGTTCTTCCTCGGCTTCGGCTGGATTTGGATGTGGTTCTGACAATAGCGCAAAGCCCCCGTGTTCACGCATGGGGGCAAACTTTTTCTTGACTTTTTGTAAAGGTTGTGCTATAATATTGTCTATGAGGCAACCGAGCAGTGCTGTGCTCAAATAATCTAATTTGGTTATTGTCCTAGACGCTCAAAGCCTTATGTATCAAGCACTCGTAATGTATGCTCGGCAGTTGGGGGATTTTGGAAATTCAAAATCCAGTGGTGGCAACACCGTGCCGGTTCGACCCCGACCACCGGCACCACCGCCTGCGGCGGGGCTCCGTCGCTTCGCTGTGTCCTACGCCAGGCTGTGCGTAGGACACAGTTTTTTCACTCAACAGCCACAAACGCGCTTGTAGCTCAGGTGGATAGAGCAACTGCCTTCTAAGCAGTGGGTCCGGGGTTCGAGTCCCTGCAAGCGTGCCATGTAAAGACGCTAACTTTGCTACAACAGTTAGCGCAAAACAAACCCAAGAATAGCGGTGTTCTTGGGTTTGTTCTTGTTTTAAGGGGCACGCAAATGCATGGATAGTCCACTCAAGGTGCAATATGCGTGGCATGGTTTTCACGATACCCCCGTTTCGTGTATTTATGTTGCAAGGTTAAACTGATGTTTTTCGACATCAAAAACACAGTGAATTTCCGGTCATTGCTGCCGCAAATATTCAAGTGCAACACGGTATTTCGCGACCTGCGCGGTGTCTTTTTCAGTGACGCTGGATAGCCGCGAAAGATCAGAGTTGTGCTCAAGGTCTCGTATTTTCACGACTCTGGCCAAATGGTTTGCTTTGACCCGTGCGAGATAGGTATTGTAGCTTTCGCTCTTTCGCTTTGTGATGGCATCAACGGCTGCCACGATTTCTTCTGGGAGACCGGCGGCTTTCAAGTGCACCAGCGTGATGGCGGTGTCCTCCACAATATCATGCAACAGAGCGACCAAATGTTCGAGGCTATCTTCATCAAACGCTGCCGCGACCGTGGTTACATGGTCAATATACGGCGCACCGGCTTTGTCCACCTGCCCGGCGTGTGCCTCGGCGGCGAGAGTTAGGGCTGTTCTATCAAGTGTCATCGAGTGCCTCCTTTATCCACTTCGCCCACGAAACGCCCATGCCACCGAGCGCTCTATCTTCTCTCTGTCTGCTGGCCAATATGAGCATATTCTCGGCACGGGTGCAGGCGACATACAGCACTCGCAATTCTTCCTCAAGGGCAAGTAGCGTGCGTTGTTGCGCCAGTTTGTAGTAGTCACGGTCGGTGTGCGGCAGCCATTCGGGGTCAAAGGCCAAGTGCAGCTTATCGCCATCGCTCTCGAAGATAATTCTCGGGTTACTGCGGTTGCGCAGCAGGTTTTCATCGCAGTTGAGCAGTATCACGATGGGGAATTCGAGACCCTTTGCCTTGTGGACAGTGTAAGTGTACAGTGAAATCACGCCGAGCGCACGGTCGTCAGCTGAAACCTCAGCTTCATCTTCTTCTACGGCTTGGGTGATCAAGCGGTCGAGCTGCTCCACAAACTGCGTGAGCTTGAATGCATCCAGCGCCATTTCGCGGGCGATGTCCACCAGCTTTTCGAGGTTCGCCACGGCTTGGTATTGCTTGAGATGCCGCAGATATGTCGTCGCGTGGAAGTTTTCGTAGATGGTGGTCAAAATGGTGTCAACCGGATTGCACTTCAAAATGGGCTGCATGTCAGCGAGGATTTCGTCAAAGGTGTGACCGTCTTCGCTGAGGGTATGTGCGCGGAAGTAGAATGTGTTGCGGGCCTCAAGCAGCGATGACGGCGACTGGTAAACCAGCGCATACAACAGCTTGAACGTATCCACGATTTCCATCGTGCGGTAGAATCGTTTGCTGCCCATGATTTCAACCGGGATGCCAGCCTTTTTCAGTTGCCGGGCTGCCTCTTCAAGCTCATAGTTGTTGCGCGCCAACACGGCAATGTCGCGGTAGAGCGCATATAACCCATTGAGCATCACTTGGTCAGTGACATCGTTGATGATTTTCGCCACGTTCTTGCCGAAGGACACACGCAGCGGGTCAGTGCACTGGTTTTTCGTGCGGCCACTTTTGAGGGGCTGTTTTGGGAAGTGAAGCGGCTGGTTCTTGTATTGGAAATCATGTTCAAAGAGTAAGCGTCAACGGTTTTTCAGCAGGAAGCTAGACATGCCATACAGTAGGAATCGCAGATTTCAATTGTGTATTCGTGGAAAAACGCATTTTCATGAAAAGTCGCTTTAACGCACAACAAATTTTTCAGTAGCCATTGACAAGCTGTGAACGAAATGGTAAAATTAAGGAGATAAAAGGCGCAGTGATTGGACATTGCGCTTGATGGATTATATGTGATTAGGTTGAAGGAGAAAGTTCTATGAAATTCAAGAAGTATTTTATTCGTCCACTGGCTGTTATTCTGGCACTGGTGTTGTTTGTGCAGAGCGCGCCCCTTCACGGCTTTGTGCCAGCGCGTGCATTTGTGTTCCCATTGACGCAGTTGGATAGCTTGCCCAACACGCCGGAGATGCCTAGGCAGGTGTCGCGCCACGTGAGTGAAGTGGTGGAGTTGCGCACAGCAGATAGCCGACATTTTAGGAACGAAGACGGCACATATACGGCGTATGTTTACCCTGAAATCATCCACTTTCAAGATGCTGATGGCAACTGGATAGAGATAGATAACACTCTGATTCGCCAGGGCGATTTTTATATCCCCCGGGCGAGCGGGATGGACGTGCAATTTCCCGCGGTGCTGGGTGAACAGGCGATTCGGATGCACACGGGTCGGCATGGATTTTCGTTGGGTGTGCCGGGCGCGAATAGCGAGGCAATTGTGCCGGATTTGAACATTGTGCAAGAGATTATGTTGGCGTATCTGATGCAAGGCATTGGTCTTGAGGATGTTAACGTTGGTGACATTGACTTAGAGGCACTGGCGAATTTTCCGGCTGAATTGTTTAATCGGCAAGTGGCCGCGGCCCGCAACTTGCAGTCGGTGGTGTATTATTTGGACGTTTGGCCGGGCGCACATCTGGAGTACATTTTGTCGCCGGAAGGCATCAAAGAGAACATTATCGTGGTGCAACCGAAAGCGCAATATATCTATGAATTTTCTCTCAACTTATATAACCTGATTGCCGTGCAACGCACCGAGCGCGTGATTGTGCTGTACTGCGAGGTGATGGGCAGACCGAACATGGTGATTGAAGCACCGTATGCGAGAGACGCAGCAGGCGTGCAAAACTTTGAGGCACTGACCATCTCTTTAAGTGAAAACACGCTAACATTGACCGCCTGCCCGGATTGGATGAACGCGCCGGAGCGGGAATTTCCTGTTGTGCTGGACCCGACATATATTTCTGTGGCAGACAGCAGCCGGATTATGTGGATTGATGTGCACGAGGGCGGCGATCAACGCTCGGGGTTATTTGAATTCAACATGGAAGTGGGCACCCGTTCAATCGAATTATTGGAACACACCTTCTTTCGCCAAGTCAGCCGTGGATATTTACAGTTTCCGATGCCGCGCATGCCGCAGGACGCAGTACCGGTACATGCCGAGTTGATCCTAGACGATGACACAAGCCCATGGTGGTTGCGGATAATCAATTGGGTGGTGATGCTGGTCGGTCCGCTGATTCGCGCGGCGCTAACGATAACAACCGGTGGAATTGGTGAATTGTTGCAGGGGCAACTATTCAACTTGATTGCATCGTTGCCGAATCGCATTTTTTCTGCTGCGATGGGAGCAGCCGGCGGTCCGCCAAGGCGGGAATATGAGGTGAATATACGCGCAGAAATGGTGCTGGAGCGATGGTCGCCGGCACGCAATGAAGTGACAGGGGCAGTGGACGAGTTTTTCACAGGCACAGAAAGAATGACCTGGGATAACCAGCCCGCGACCACGGGCATCGCCTTGGCATTGGGTGAGCCGGTTGAGGCAGATGATACTGACGGCTGGATGCGAGCGTTGCAAGGTTTGGCGCATCAGCAAGTCCCGTTCACCGGGCAGTATTCATTTGACATTACCGATGCAGTACGGCATTGGGCTGAGGTTGGCGAGCAATACAACTTCGGCATCATGTTGCGCGCAGACGATGAAAGCTTGGCCACAGAAAATTTGCTCAACTTTGCCATGGGTTCCCTCATCAGCAGCATACCGCTGGACTTTGAAGGCACGGTGTTGAGTTTCTTTATTAATCTTGGTTATTGGGTGATTGGGCAAATGTTGCCGTCAGATGGTCTGCCGGGTACGCTGTTGAGTACAGCGTACTGGGTGTTTGGTGTGCTCAACCAAACATTGGGGGCGAGCCATTCGCTCCCCATCTTGGTCAACAGCTTGAACTCCGACCCGATTGTGGCCATTCATTACATTTCCACCACGGGTTTGCAGCCGTTTTTCAGCTATGAAACGGTGAACATGGGTCGCGCAGGCACCGCACATGTGAATCACTTCAGCGGCGGATTGACGTTGACGCATCCCACCGTGCAGCTGGATGGTGAGCGCATGCCGGTTGGGCTTTCGCATGTCTACACCAGCAACCACGACAGCGCACTGGGACAGGTGTTCGGCATGAATATGGGCGTGGGGATGCGACTGAATATGATGGAAATGATCACACCGGTGAATTACTATACCCAGTTCAATTTGATGGCACTGGTGTTTGAGTTCCTTGACCGCATCGGGCAATGGGCTTTCCCGGGCGTGTTTGACAATGAAAACGCGCTGGTGGAATGGATACGCGAGCAAACGGGTGAGTTTTTTGGCAACCCAAGGCAGTACTACATGTTTATGGACGGCACCGGGGGTATGCATCGCTTTTTGCAGCTGGCCGATGACCGTTTCACGTTTGAGAAACAAACCAATCCAACGATTACGATGCAGCGCGCCAGCAACCGAAATGGAACGGTGACGAATCCCATCAGCACACCGTATCGCATTATTTCGGACGAGTTTGGCAACCAGCGCATTTTCCGCAGGGCGGGCACAAGTTGGAGCAACTGGTTTAACAACCTGATGGACCTCAATCTCAACCGATTTCGCAATTACTATTACCTGTCGTCTATCCGCGATGCCAACGGCAACGAAACGAACCTGTTTTACGAGAACGGGCAGTTAGTGCGCATTGTAGACACGATCGGACGCACCATCAACCTTAACTGGGACAGCAACGGCTATTTGATAAGCATCGCTTGCCCGATTGGGCGTGTGACGCACTTTACGTATGACCACGAAACGTTCGGCACCGATGATGACCGTGTGTCAGTGCTGATGACGATTAACTACCACGATGGGCAGCGCACGATATTCCACTATGCACAAATGGTAGACAGCAACCGCGAGGCGCACAACCGCACGAGACTCACGGCCGTGAGCAACCACGATGATCACCATTTTGTGTTCGGGCTTGAACCTGTGCGTGGCATTGGACGCACGAATTACCGCGTGAGAAACATCACGCACGGCGTGGGCGGTGAACATGAAGCAATTCCGCACGAACGCGATTCTGATGGGCGCAGTTGGTGGCAGCCAGACCGATACGGCTCGTTGCTTCAACGTGGTTTGTTTTGGTTAAGCAACGTGGTCAACCAAGTTGTAAATGTCGTGCTGAGCTGGGCAGGCATGCCCGGTTGGCTGCGCATTGACGATTATGGTCGATGGTATGTGGCAACCGGTTCGCGGCCTGACGACCCAAGTTACGGCGACAGAGAAGTGATACAAGTATTCGAGTTTGATGAAGTGATCTCTGTCACAACCATTCACTATGGTCGCAATTACACGCACGTGGGTGATCGAGCATTCCCGCAAGGCAACATCACCACGGTCATCAACTCCTTGGGCGAACCCGAGGGCGTGACCTACATCTTCGACCGCATGGGCAGAGCCGTGGGGGCGCGTGACAACGCCGAAGACAACCACGCGTTCGTGTTGTTCACCGAAAGCGAAGGCGTGCAGAACCTGCCGGGCTTCATGGCGGGCGCTGCGATTGTGGAAAACCTGTTCAACCCCACCGGTTGGCTTAACGGCACGCCGCACGCGGGCAACAACAGCCGGGTTGCGTGGCAGGTGAACACCATTCGCCCGCTGCGCCAAAGGGTGTATAACATTGAACGCGGCACTTACACCATTTCATTTTACGCGATGAGTGAAGGTGGCAGGGCAACGCTAAGCATAGAGAATGGCGATGACTTTCCGCTTGACATCACCAACCGCTGGGAACGCCACAGCGTAACCTTTGAACATACGAACAATCGCATGGAAATAGAGATTCAAGCGGAAGATGCTGCAGTGCTGATTGAAGGCTTGCAACTGGAGCAAAATGCAGGTGCGAGTCCGTTCAACCACGTGGCCAACAGCCATTTTGCGCGCCCATTTGTGGAGGGGCGAAACCAAAACTGGCGGTCTGCACATGCGGGCTTGGGAGATGGGATTGAGCACAACGATGAGGCAGGCTTTCTGCAACGCGCGTGGAATGCGCTGACCGGCAACACGTCAGCTGCATCAGCACGAGAAGGGCTAATTGACGGCGCATATTGGATGAACGGCAACCCGAACGCAACCAGAGTGCTGTGGCAGCCCATTTATCTGGGCGCGAATGCCGCAGGACGCATGCTGTTGTTTGGCGCAACGGCGCAAATGGCAGCCACACGCAGCGAGCCGTTCTATACCCGCGTGGCAGTGCGTTTTTTTGATGCAGAGGGTCAGCTGATTGAACTCGAAACCGACTTCGATTGCGACGACGATGACTGCAAAGACTGTTATGAAAACGACTGCGACATCGTAGGCAACGTGCGCGAAAACCAAGTGTTTGCCACCTTCAACCGCGACATCCGCGGTGTGCCGCAAACCGCTGCGATGGCACACACCGTACCGGACGATGCTGTGCGCGCGAATCTTTACATCGTTTACAAGGGGCAAGCCGGTGGGTATTTGTATGACGGTCGTTCAACTGCTCGCCCCAACGCCATGCGCGTGGACAACGCTTTTGTGTACATCGGCGCGGCGGGTAGCACGATGAGCTATCTTGGTGGGCGGGTGAGCGAAGTGCGCTCAAGCTCGGGCACCGCGACCTACACTTGGGATGGTCCGAACGTGAAAAGCGTGACCTTCCGCCGCCCGGATCGCCCGGATGACGAAGAAGACCGCATTGACTTTGAATACGACGACCGCCATAATGTGACCCGCATTGTGGAGCGCCGCCATACCGACGACGGCGAAAACCTCATTACCGAAACGTTGTTTGACTACAAAACCGGCTTTACGAACAGCTTTAATCGCGCGGTAGGCAGGTTGACGCTGCAGAACATTGGCGGCATTGTCACAGGCAGCACGGTGCTGACCTTTGTGGGTGAGCTATATTGCGACGAGGATAACATCTGGACACCCAATGGCGTGCCGCTCGCCAGCTACCAAACCGTGACCTATGTGCATCATTACAACGATGTGCACGAGGTGCGCGACAGCAACGGCAGCTGGATTCGCTACTATTATGCCAGCATGGCACGCAACATTGTCACGCAAGTGCGCACCTCGGATGGCTCGTTGTTTGTCTACGGCTACAACGAGTTTGAGCTAGGCACGCTGCATGGTCCCGATGCCAATCTGGTGCGCGAAAGGTCACATGCCTTCGATGTGCTCAACAGCATTTCGGCTTTCGCGGGCTATGTGGATGGTCAAGCGGTTTGGGCAAGCAACCGATACGATTTCACCGGCATGGGCGTGCACAGCGACACCATTACCGGCCTGTTGCGCAGCATTCGCCGCACCAACGGCACTGAATACACGTTCCGCTACAACCAACTTGGGCAGGTTGAGCAAGTTGCCATTGGCGGACAAGTGATGGTGACGAACACCTACGTTGGCGAAGATGAAGTGACGGACTACCTGCGCCGTTTTGCGCTGACCAGTCGCACTTACGCCAACGGATTTCGCTTTACGCCGACTTACGATCGCCGCGGCCGTGTGCAGGCAGAGCATTGGGACGGCATCCTCACCTACAGCTACACCTTTGCCGACAACGGCATGCTTGCGCAGGTGCAAAACCACAATCTGCGCCGCAACACCAGCTTCATGTATGACACGCAAGGCCGCTTGACGAGCATTCACACGCGTCGCACAGGCGGTGAAAGTGCCATGCACGACAGCCGTGTGCGCTTGGGCTTCAACGACGACGGCGCACTGGATATTTTGCGTGTGAACTTGAATGGCAATGAGATTTCACGCGTAGAATATTTCTATGATAGCTTTGAACGACCCTATCGCGCGGTGCTGATGGGGACGGAGCAACGGCATACCTTCAACAATGACACAGGGCGCTTGGAGCGCACAACACTCGGACCTCTCGCAACGACGTTTGCGTTTGATGATACGCCGGGCAGAGCAGCTGGCAGAAATGTGCTGCTGGCGGGCAATTTGACGCAAATTTCGCACTACGTTGGGCAAGAACAACTGATGAGTTTCCGCTACACCTACCGCGATGGCAGCGGGAATATTGAGAGCATCACGGTGGATTGTCCGACGCACGGCGAGCGCACCAATACGTTTACGTATGACCAGATTGGGCAGCTGGTGCGGGATTATTCGCCGGGACGGGACAGTGAGTATCGCTATGATATTGGTGGGAATTTGGTTGAGTGGCGCGTGAATGATGTGGTGCAGCGGACGTTTTACTATGGCAATGCGAACTGGCCGGATCAGCTGACGGGGGTGCGTGATGCGGGTGGTGAGCTGATGCCGATTAGCTACGACGCGCTGGGCAACATGACGAGCTTCAATGGCCGCGTGTTTGAGTGGCAGCGTGGCAGGCAGCTGGCGAGCATCCATGAAGATGGCTTGGCGGTGTATTTCACCTACGACCACACTGGCCTGCGCTCGTCGAAGACGGTGAACGGTGTGACTTCGTATTATGTGTGGGCGGGTGGGCTGCTAGTCGCTAGGTACACCCCACAACGCAATGAGACCATCGCTTGGCATTATTGCGTTGATGGAACTATGTTGGGCTTTGAGTTGAATGGCACGCCGTATTTCTATGTGCGTGACCTCCAACGAAATGTGGTTGCAATTCTCAACGCAAACGGCGATGTCGTTGCCAGATATGTCCATGATGCATGGGGAAATCTCTTGTATAGCAGTGGTTATATGGCTGACATCAACCCCATTCGTTACAAAGGCTATTACTGGTGTGCGGCTAGTGAGATGTTCTATTTGCAATCACGTTATTATTGTCCGCAATTGCGTAGATTCGTGAGCGCTGACGTTTACGTAGATACGAGCGATGGTATCTTGGGAACCAATATGTACATATATTGTCATAATGACCCAGTAAATTTCTTCGACCCAACAGGATTTAATCGGCAAGTTATCAAGGGTGCTGCTTTGCCTGGAGGAAGCCAGTATGTGGCATTCATGCGTGGTCAAATTTCATATTACCTGCATCGCAACGCTGGAGGTAGTGGTCAGGCAACTAGACCCCAAGCAGACACGTTTTTGAGTTATTCCATTCGGTCGCAGGGTGTTATCTTTGGCTCTGCGCAGAACGCGAACGAAGTTAACCAAGGAACAGTTTTGCTTATGGAAGCAAAACTGACACTTGCGCAACGTGAGAATATTACTTTCGGAGAATTTTACGGTGCGTTGGATAATCTCATAAACGGCGCTTGGTCTGCTGAACAATTTGTTTGGTATGCTCATACTGGCATACGACCAGAAGATGTGTCAGATGGGTTCGATTGGAATGCGTTTGGACGAGGGTTATTGGATTCTGCTATTTTTGGAATAGGTACCGCAGCAATTGGCACAGGTTTAGGTTTGGCAGCGGCTTGGCTTACGGGCAATAAGGATTTGGGACTACAAATTGAGCAAACAGTTATTTTGGGGTTAACTGGGTTCTTTAGTCGATTCTTGTTGGGAGGTTGAATTTAATGAAAAACTTTTCATCCCGTCAAACTTATGTGTTTTTTATGATCCTAGGTTTTTTATTGTGCGCTATTATCCTCGCTGCACTTTCTCACATTCTATCTGCTGAAACCTACAGAACAGTTAGCGGAGCCTTGATAATTACAGTGCTAGTGAGCTCTAGCATGATTGCCAAAATATTAACGAGGAAGAAAAAATGACCAAAACGAAAAACAGCATAATCTTCTACTACATCTGGGCGGGTGGATTATTGCTTGCTCGCTATACCCCGCAGAGGGGTGAAACTATAGCTTGGTTCTACGATGTGAATGGGGTCATGCTAGGTTTCGAGTTAAATGGCACGGCATATTTCTACGTGAGAAATCTGCAGGGAGATATAGTCAAAGTATTAGACCTTGACGGCAACGTCGTGGCGTGGTATACTTATGATGCTTGGGGTAATATCTTAGACTATGGCGGGGTGCTCGCAAGGGTCAATCCCATCACCTACCGTGGGTACTACTTCGATTGGCCAACGGGACTCTATTACTTGCAGTCGCGTTATTATGACCCAAGCCTGCGCAGGTTTATCTCCGCTGACGTATTCATGGACACAGGGGTTGGTATCCTCGGGACGAATATGTATATTTACGTGAACAACGATCCCATCAACTACGTTGATTCAACGGGATTCCGTCCAGAAAATAATCTCAACCCTTGGGAAATGGTCGGTTTTTTGCTGGTCTTCTCGGTCGCGATTGAACAGCTAGTGGAAAGTATATTGCCCACAGGCATGACGCTTGACAGCCGCACCGCAGAAGCATTTTTCGTCATCGTTTATGATGCAATCGGGCTAATACCAGGCACTGGTCGGGAATTTATGGGGAACTTGGCAGTGTTTTATTATGCCCTGCACACGAAAGTCCAAGAAGGCTATAACCTAACCCAACTTACCGAGTTCATCCGACCACTAGCACTTGGTCAAATCACGTTCCAAGACTGGGTTAGCGATGCATTTGGACTTGGTGGTAGTTTTTGGGCACAGGACGGATTGCCGTATGCTATTCTTCAGGGAGCGACTAGAGCTTCGGTCGTTGCGGGGATAGCGGCACTTCTTGGAGGGCCGGCTGGGCTAGGCGTTGGGCTACTAGCAACAGTAGCTGGTGGGATTTTAGGCATCTTTAATTACTTCTTTTTTTAGTTGAATTTCACACTAAGTAAAGGAGGTGATTTAGTGAATCCCAAACCCAAACAACTTATGATTTTTTCTGTGTCTATGATTATTTCAATTTTGCTGTTGACAGGTTTGCGACTTGTTGCGCCCGAACAGTACACATTGACGGTAACTATTGCTACTGCTGTTTTCGCTTCGGCCCTAGTTACTCAAAACTTTAGCGGGAGAAAAAGATGAACCAAACCGTCAATGGCGTGACTTCGTATTATATATGGGCGGGTGGACTGCTAGTCGCTAGGTACACGCCAGCGCAAAACGGCAATCCTGCGGAAACCCTCGCGTGGCGCTACGACCAAGGCGGCATCATGCTCGGCTTTGCGCGCACGATTGGTACAGGTGACACTGCTGTAACCACAAATTACTTCTATGTCCGCAACCTGCAAAACGATGTTGTGGCCGTGCTCAATGCAGCTGGTGATATTGTTGCTGAGTATATCTATGATGCGTGGGGGAATCTGCTTTATTCAAGTGGATATATGGCTGACATCAACCCAATTCGGTATAGGGGATATTATTGGGATGCTGAAATTGGGCTGTTCTACTTACAGTCAAGATATTATGACCCAAGTTTGCGCAGGTTCATCTCGGCTGACTTGTACATGGATACTGCTGACGGAATTATGGGAACTAACATGTACGCGTACTGTCATAATGACCCAATCAACTATTATGATCCCGATGGGTACAAAAAGAAAAAAATTAAGGCATCAGCCGATGGCTTTTACCGCATGCCTTCTAGTGGTCCGTGGCATGGACCTAGACCAGCACCAGGCTCAATTATTACACCATTGCAAGCTGCAACTCGAAGCACCAATCCACAACAATTTCTCAGACAACAATGGTTGGCACAGCCCCCCCGACAGGAGGTCTTCAAGCCGTTTCACCAGCTAATTTCAGTGCAGGGGGGGCGGCAACCCCAACGACAGCAAAAAAGACAACGCCAACGGTGTCGCCAGCAGCAAGGCCGCCTGCACCAAGTGATTTTGCGCGTGCGCCGCGTGTGCCACATGACCCAATGCGTAATCCAGATGGTTTTCATGTTAACGCACGTGTGGCGACGATGTTCCCGGATTTGTTACAGAATGGGACAGTCTTTGTGAAACCACATAGAGACGGAGGAAATGAATTTCATCTTCATGTCCCAGGGTCGATGAACAATAAAGATGGCATCTTTGAATTTATTATTGACCCCCACATGGGAGGCCTTTCGCACGCGTTTTTTAGACCAGGAGTAACTGTTGGATGGAATATGGGGAATTAGTCTATGAACAAATTAAATCGAAAAATCCCACTGCAATATGTAACCCAAAAGTTGAGAAGCTTAAACTGGCATGACATTTCGTTTTTGCTTGATAAAGGATATCTTGAGTATCAAGCAGCTATTGAATATGCAGCAGAAATGATTGGTAATATCCCTGAGCATGAAGAAGTTCTTGTTGAATTGATGGTTTTATCACAAAACGAAATAGCAGAAGGTGTTTTGGTTAAAGAACATGTTGCAAAATTAGCAAGGAATGTTGAGAAACTTGACAAACAAAAATCTTTCGATAAGGTCCTGTTTTTAATAATGAGTTGGGTATATGATCATAGAAAACAGCGTGATGAACCGTTATATGGAATATTTTTGATTGCTGAAGATTTTGATTTTCCGAGATCTATCATAGACCTGTATCGCCCTTATGATGAGTTTGCAGCGTATCAAGATTGGGAAAAGTATTTGCGCGATGAGGCTGTGCGCTGGGGCAAGTGAAGGCATGAAGACTTCAAGTTGTTTCACCAGCTAATTTCAGTGCAGGGGGGGCGGCAACCCCAACGACAGCAAAAAAGACAACGCCAACGGTGTCGCCAGCAGCAAGGCCACCTGCGACGCCAACGGTTTCGCCGCCGACTAGGCAGCCCTCCACTCCTCCTTCACCCAACAGACCACCTGCTAACTTGCCTTCCAATAATGCGGATGCCATGAAGGAAATTATTGACTGGTTAGGTCCTCAGCCCATATTATTTCAAACGAGGGGAGGGGATCTCGCGCTTCGTTCTCAAGATGGACTTCGTCAAGTTCATTTTGACCACACTAATTTTCATCCACACAATGCCCCGCACCTAAATTTTCAATGGAGAAATAATCTAAACCAAAGCTTTAGAGAATCTGGAGCAATCTATCGAGTATTATTTTAGGAGGATAAAAATATGAAGATTTATAACCTTGAAGCAAAAACAGAACTCGCATATGTTGCCCTACATTTCACCAAAAATGAAATGCTTGGTTTAATTGGAACGCTGGCTGATTTATTGCGAGACCCCGCCCCGGAAGAAGGACTGATTAACCCTGGCGATCATTCACATATATTTTATGAGGATTATCAGAAAGAAATAATAGTGGTGCTGGAGAAAGAAGAATGACCTGCAGGGGATATTACTTCGATTGGGTCACTGGGTTATATTATCTGCAAAGCAGGTATTATTGCCCGGCATTAAGAAGATTTATTAGTGCGGATGCCCTGCTTGATACGGGGGTAGGTATATTAGGGACTAACATGTACATCTACTGTAACAACGATCCGGTTAATTTGGTTGACCCGGATGGATTTAGTCCATTCGATGCGCGAGGATTTGCGCTTTCCATTGGAATGCCAGAAAACATTTTCTCAATTATTGCGCCTGTAATATCAGGCTTGCCACCAATTTGGCAGTCTGGTGTTTTGGCGGGATTACAAGCAATCCTTAATGAAACTAGCCCTGATGAATGGGAGGGGATAGCACGAAATGCGCGAGGCAATGTGGTTGATTTGCGTCAAAAATTGTCGCAGGCAGTCCAGGCTTCAGACGGTGCTTTAACCGCTAACACGATCGGGATATATTTGTTTGGCGGCACCAGAATTGTGCTTGGACATGGAACAATCGATTCATTAGAGAGTCGGCAGACTGCCCTAAATTGGCTAGGAGGTGCATCATCTACCGTGGGTCTAGCTTTGCTTTTTGCACCAGAACCTTTATTCAGCACTGCGGCAGGCACAGCACTTAAGGTAGTTGGTTCAACATTAACCGTCACTGGAGCAGGGGCATTTGCGGAACGTCACCTGACTGGATGGAGAAGGGCTTTTGTTAGAACAAATAGCGCATTTGATGGATTACAGCATTTAGGCTTGCCGACCTCCGTATCATCAATGGCATCGTTTTTGTCGAGATAAAGGAGGGGATAGAAATGCGCTTTTATAAGATTTCGGCGTTGGTATTTTCGAGCATTTTGGGAGGCTGCATAATTTTGCTTCTCTCGGGGGTTTTCGTGCGCTTGCTTGGTTCTGATTTCAGTAGATTTCAGCGCGTGGAAGATATAGTTCAGATTGTTTTTCATTCTTCCGCGTTGGTGCTTACGTTTATAGTTTTATTTGCTCGAAGAAATGGTGTGGTGTATTTGTTCAAGTGGCAAGAGAAGTTAGTGATAAGGTGGAAAGCCAAGCGCAAGCCGCCCGCGGAGGAGCACGAGCATGACAGCTGATGTGTGGGCTGGCGGACTGCTAATGGCGAGATACACGCCAGCCAGAGGTGAAACCCTTGCTTGGTTTTACGATGTGAATGGGCAAATGCTCGGCTTCACTTTGAATGATGTGCCCTACTTTTACGTTCGCAACCTGCAGGGGGATATAGTTGCAATTCTCGATGAATATGGTATAATAGTAGCCGAATACGCATTCGATGCTTGGGGTAACTTGCTATATTACAGTGGTCACATGGCGAGAGTAAACCCCATCACATACAGAGGTTACTATTGGGACTGGGAGCTTGACCTCTTCTATCTCCAGTCAAGATATTACGACCCAAGTCTAAGAAGGTTTATTAGCGCTGACGTGTTCATGGACACCGGGGTGGGTATTCTTGGTACCAACATGTACATCTACTGCAACAATGACCCGGTGAATTTTTACGATCCGACGGGGTTTTCGCCTGAAAAGCGAAAAAAAATGTTTGCAACCAAAAATTCAAATTGGTTGCGGTTTATGAAGTACCAAATTGGCACTAATTTGCTCAATAACATGCAACACGATATGTCTCCAAGCGAGCCTGTAGCACAGCGATATTTAGCGCGTACAAATGAACTGCTGACAGGGATTTTTCACGGGATTGACAGTGCAACTCTACAAGATGAATTCTTAAACAGCGCATACACTCTTTCTCGGCATGCAGGTATCTATGATTTTAACCAAGCTCTTCGTGTGCTTCAATCTGGAGAAATGAGGATGGGAGAATTCCATCGAATGGCATACGATGCGGAAAATCCACCAGCGGAAGCGTTTGAATTCAATTGGAGGGGACTTGGTGCTACGGCGACAGCGGGTTTTGCCACGGGAACAGTGGCTGCAGGGCCAATTGCAGACGCTTTCGGTGCAACCCCTAAGGGAGCACTGGCTAGGATTGGGCTTCGGCTAGGCGGAGGACTTACAGGCGCAAGTATTAATGTAATAGGTTTTACCATCAGTGAACTATGGCGTTGGGCTGGAGGTGGTTAAAAATATGAAAAGTAAATCAAATTGGGAAGATTTCAAGTCAGGCCTAAAGCTAGGATTTAAATCGGCACGCTTGAGAAACTTGTTGGCGATGGGCTTGTCAGCGTTTTTTGCGGCACGTTGGCCGTTCCCCATCACAGGTATTGTTTTTATCGATGTTTTTGTTGTCACGGTTATTTTTTTCGTAGTTATCTGGGCGTGCATGTGGATGTTTCGTTGGATCGTTAATAAGGTAGCACCTAAGTCTCCTAAGGATGATGAGCATGACGGCTGACCTTGACGGCAACGCCGTGGCGTGGTATACTTATGATGCGTGGGGGAATATCTTAGACTATGGCGGGGAACTCGCAAGGGCCAATCCGATTACTTACCGGGGGTACTATTGGGACTGGGCAACCGGGCTGTTCTATCTTCAGTCAAGATATTACGACCCAAGTTTAAGGCGGTTCATCTCAGCAGACGTTTATATGGATACCGGACAGCAAGTGCTGGGCACAAACATGTATATGTATTGCCTGAATGATCCAGTAAATCTGTATGACCCGACTGGGTTTTCGGGGGAAGCTGCCGCTATTTGGGGTGGAACAATGTGGTGGTTGAAGCTGATAGATGGACCACTTCCCTTTGGCGATATTATTTTTTGGAGTGGCCTAGCGATTTTAGGTACTGCAGCTATAGGGGCAGTGGACGAGATTGCTACAACGATGCCAAGAACACAAACCCAGACTCGAACGCAAGCGAGAACTGGAGCGCAAACGCGTGCTGAAACTGCCGAAAGAGCAATCGCTGATACCATTGCAAATGCGCCACCAGGAGTGCATTTTTGGGCGGCGAGAACTCATAGGGGTGTTGTTTCTATTGGAGAACCTCTCACGACAGAACAGGCAATAGAGAGAGTTCAAAGTGGTGGAGACGTTTTTGCAATCTCACGCTTTCATGCTCACTTCTTAGGAATTGCCGCAGGGCGAGATGATGGTTTTGGCATTTGGGGTGACCTTGCCGGCCCCTCAAGGTCTGGGCGCCAATACAATCATGTGCATGTTACTCATATCGGTCAACGAGGTCCCAGGATGTACGGAGGCGTACATATTTACTATTTATTCTAAACTAGGAGATTACATCAATGCTGTCAATTCATGATGCGAACATAGTCTCAAACAATTTTGATGCTGTACTAAAATATGCTCTGAATTTTTGTGATACCGTGACTTTTTGGGGAGAAGATTATCATGAGCTAACTTTAAAGAAAATTTTCGGCAAAAATCTTCGATTAATATTTTTGAGTAATGAATATATGTCAATATCTTGCGGCGTAAAAACGAAAGTTTTCCATATCGATTATAATGATTTTGTCTCCCAAATTTTATCCTGTGCGAATGATTTATTTGCTTGGCAATTGCCATTCTATCCAGAAGATTTATGTTTGTTTTCTAAAGGCAAGTGCTGGTTAGAAACGATTGCCCACGAGAAGTTAGGATATATTTATGATGACAGCGAAGAAACCAAAGAATTTTTGCGCAGCATTGGTGTGGAGTTTGATGAATACCCACCTGTTGATGATAGTGACATCCCGAGATTGCCAGAATGATGAAGACTGGGTCACAGGGCTGTCCCCATCAAAAACCTAATCTGTGTGAAGAAGCAGATGAGTTGGAGTAGATTTCGCCTGAAATTGCGAGATTTTCATTGGTGGAATGAGGTCGCAAGTGGTTCAAGTGTTGTCGGCGTAGCAAAGCAGCGCCGATTGATGACAATCAGCGGATGTATGGCGCGGGCTTAGGCAGCCTTTCGGTAGTCATGATACAGCCCACCGAGGATGGGGATGGCCTCCAACTTTGTGTCTTCGGCCGAGCTTAGCGGCAGCGGCGCGGATTTCACAGGCGTTGCGCCATCAAGTGTCTGATGTGTGCGAACATGGTTGTAATACTCCACATACTCTGCCAACATGCACTCCAAATGCGCCTGATTCAGCGGGATAATGTGGTCAAGCAACTCTCGCCGCACAGTGCCAATGAGCCGCTCACAAACCCCATTTTGCCAAGGGCTGCGCGGCGCGGCATTGCTGGCGACGTGCGTAGGGCTTGCACCAATCGTCGGTTCAGCTTTGGCAACTCTCCCGGCCCCGGCTGTAATAGGAACAGCTATAGTGACAGCTGTTGCACCGTTTACAGACCCGATAGTTACGTTTTTTAGCGCTTTTTTCTCTTCGGGTAATGTTTTGCATCCTGTGGGATGACGAAAATGAAGTGCAAAAACCAAGTGTTTTCCTGACTATAATATTAATTTGTGCTATGAGCGCGCGAAAGGAATGAACATTTTTATGAAACAATTTGAAACAACCGCGTTGATTGATGAAAACGTTTACATGGGATTAAAAAAGCATAGGAAGTCAAGGAGCGAGAAAATTCGAGCGTTTGTTGCTTGCGCGGTATTTGTAATTCTTGGATTTTTGTTAATTTACACCGGGCTAAGTAACATCCTAGGTGCCTTTATAATCTTAGTCGCTCTGCTATTCCCTATTTTAGACCATAAAAATTTTCGACGCACTGTAAAATTATACTATAGGCGCACAGCAGAAAGCTCCGGCGGTGCAACCGTGTTGGAAGTGACTACTTCATTCTCGGAAGAGGAAATAAAAATACACAACCATATAACCGGAAGCGTTACTGCTCTCAAGTACGATTCGCTTGTAAAATTTGTTCAAACAGAGCGGCTATATATTATGATTACGAAAGAGAATCAATTTGTGGTTGTGGATAAACTCAAGCTGATTCAAGATGGATTGAATGAGGATTTTCTTTCGTTCATCAAGGAAAAGTGCAATAACGTGAAGTGGAGATCATGAAGGCGAAAATCACTAAAGTAAAATCAATGATGAAGGGAAGCCCCCATGAAGAAAAACTTTACTCGTTATCTTTCCCTGCTCCTCGCCCTGTTGTTGCTGGGTCTCGCCCTGCCGTTTTCCCCGGCACTGGCGACAGACGGCCCGGACATCAGCCATGCATTCACCGACCCTGCTTTTGCAGCTGCGGTGCGGTTTAGCTTGTTCATTTTGCCGGATCAGCCAATTCCGGCGAATCGCGCAGCACAGGTGACAAGCCTCAACGCATCACGGCGCGGGATTACGAGCCTGGCGGGGATTGAGCACTTGACGAACCTGCTGATTCTGGACGCATCGCAGAATGAGCTGACGGCGGCAAGTTTTTCGCAGAACACACAGCTGCGGCAGTTGGACGTGAGCGGTAACCCGCTGACAGACCTCGTCATCAACCAAAACGCGCAGTTGGCAATGCTGGGCGCGGCACAAACGCAGCTGACGAGCCTCAACATTAGCGGCAACCCGCAACTGCGCGGGCTGTTCATTGGCGGCAACCCGCAGCTGCAAGGCGTGAACACCGCATCGAACCCGCTGCTGGAGGAAATCAACGCCAGCGGCAGCGGGTTGCGCAGTCTTGGTTTGACGAACAACATGCGCTTACATACGCTGATGGTTGCCGACAATGAGCTGACGAGCCTAGCGCTGAACAATCATCCGAATATGTTCACGTTGGATGTTTCACGCAACTATTTGGACGTGCTTGACGTGACCGGTCTGCCCAATTTGACCGTGCTGCTGGCGGCAGGGAACCGGCTGCGTGCGCTCAATGTGTCGCAAAACAGCGCTCTGGTGACCCTGATTGCAACGGACAATCAATTGCAAAATTTGAGTGTGGCGCAAAATTCACAGCTGCGCGACTTGCGTGTGAACAACAATGAACTTGGAGCGATTAACACCACCGACAATCCCGTGCTGCATCGGCTGGAGGCCGCGAACAATCGCTTGTCCGCCATCGATGTGACGCGCAACGAGCCGCTGACCACGCTGAACCTAGCCGGCAATGAAATTGCCTCAATCGACCTGCGCAGCAACGCGACTCTGTACAGCGTGAATGTGTCGCACAATCGCCTGGATAGCCTCAACGTGACGGGACTGACCCGCCTGCGCGACTTAAACGTGAGCTACAACCGCATGCCATCACAGCAAGCGATCACGGGATTGAACACGGCGCAATTACACTGGTTTACGTTCCAGCCGCAGTTCCCGGTGGGCACGGATATGGCGGGCGCGATTGCCTGTGAAAATCTGCTGCAAGCGCTGCGCACGGCGATGAATCTGGGCGCGGATAGCCCCATCTTGGCTGAGCAAGCTGCGCTGGTGACGCAGCTGAATCTGTTCAACCAAGGCATCACCCGCATCGACGGCCTGCAATATTTTAGCGCGCTGGAACGCCTAAACTTAGCGTACAATGACTTGACGCACGCGGACTTCGCGATGATTCCGAGCTTGCGTGAACTGGACGTGTCGAACAACGAATTGATCAGCCTGCAAGTGAATGCCAATGCTCAACTGGATCGTCTTTGGGCAGCGAGGAATCGTCTGGAAAGCGTCGATGTGCAAGGCAATCCGCAGTTGCATACGCTTGATGTTGCGGGCAATTTGCTTGCGACGTTGAATGTGTCGCGCAACACGGCACTGACGAACCTGAATGCATCGCGCAACATGCTAATGAGCCTTGACTTGCGTCAAAACGTGGCGTTGCGCATCCTTGATGTGCGCTACAATGTCATGGCGGGCGAAAGTGCTGCGCCGTTGCACCCGCAAGCGTTTATCACAACTTTTCGTTTTCATCCGCAGCATGGCACGGACCGTGACGTGAGCGCAATGTTCGCCTGCGAGAATTTCCTCAATGCCATCCGCGAGTATCTTGACCTAGATGCTAATGAAGCTGTCACGCCCGCGAATTTGCGACAAATCATCGCCCTTGACGTGAGTAGCCAAGGCATCACGAGTCTAGCTGGGCTGTCGTTTTTGACGAATTTGCAGCGCCTATACGCCGCCGACAATGTCGTGGCGAGTGTGGATATGACCAACAATCGAAGCTTAACGTATCTCGACGTGCGTGGCAATTGGTTGGAAAGCCGAGAAGTCATCACGGGCTTGCGCGCGGGCGTGCTGTTGCGGTTTGACCCGCAAGCGTTTAACGGACGCAACATCACCGCAGAGTTTGCATGCGCGAATTTCTTGGCTGCCGTGCGTGAAGCGATGGGTCTGGCAGGCACAGCCCAAATTGGCGCAGACGATGCGCTGACGGTGACTGCGCTGAACATGGCCGACCGCGGCATCACCAACACGGCAGGCATCGCCAACTTCGCGAACCTCGCCACGCTAAATCTGGCAAACAATCCGCTGCGCCATCTTGATCTTTCCAGCAACATCGCCCTACAACACTTGAATGTATCGGGCGCGTGTTTGCACACACTTAACCTGCAAAACAACATAAACTTGATCCAGCTTAACGCCAGCCGAAACCACCTGACTGAACTAAATTTGACAACCAACACACAACTTGCGCAAGTGGATGTTCGAGAGAATTTCCTGGAGAACACGGCCGCGATTCGCCGAGCAGTGGGCACAACGCCAACGGTGCAGTTCAACCCACAACACAGCCGCGTGGTCACGCCGCCGACCTGCACGGTGCGTGGTTTTACCACCTGGACAAGCCACTGCGGGCACACGCTAATCACCAACGAAACCGCACCGCTGGGGCATCTGTTTACGAATGTGGTGACGCCGCCGACGTTCACGCAGTGGGGATTCACCACGCGCACTTGCACGCGCTGCGGCTACAGCTACATCGCCGACCGCCTGCCGCCGATAGCCTTGAACTACGAGCCAACGCTCACGCTGCGCTATCGTCAGGCGACGACGGTGTTCGCAGACATCGCGCAGGAGTTTCCGGAGCTGACATGGCATTCGAGCAACCCCGAAGTGATGACAGTTGACGAGCTCGGGCAGGTGAGTTATGGTCGTGCGCCGCGCCGTGGCAGCACCACCATCACCGCCGTTTGCGCCGATGGTGTTGTCCGCATGGAAGTGGAAGTGACCGTGCGACTAGCGTGGTGGCAGTGGATCATTATCGTGGGATTCTTCGGCTGGTGGTGGTATTAACCGCCTGCTCTAAATGCATTAAAATAAGCATGTTGAGGAGAAAAGAGAATGAGAAAGACATTGAAACGATCCCTAGCGTTGGTGCTGGTGTTTGCGCTGGTGTTCACAACCAGCGGCATGAGCATGTCTGCGAGCGAGCCCGTCGTGGAAGCATACGCGTTTGCTGCGGGAATCACGCCTGCGTCTGCGCTGCCGCAAAACCGGGTCACCGGTGTGGTGCAGTCTGGTCAAACCATCATGTTCCGCAATGTAGAAGCGGGGCAATTTATGACCGCTCTTGGTGAAGGCGGCACACATAATGTGGGGATGCAAAACCGCACTAATGCAACAAACCAACAATGGGTTGCTGCTTTTGACGCTGCATCCAGCAACTTCTTCATCCGCCCAGTGGCCATCCCAAGTCAACTATTGACGGCAAATCCGGGATACAGCGGTTCAAATGTTTATACAAGTGATCCCGTATCATTCAGGCCCTCGAGACAGACATGGCATTTTCTCTATCAAAACAACGGCACGTTTCGCGTTCAAACTGGCATGTCGGCCAACAATAGTGTCTTGGGGCTAAACAACGCCGCCACGCGCACCGAGCTGCGCAGCTCTGGCAATGCGTTAGGCGTTTGGGAAATCATCCGCCCGACGCGGGTTTCATTCAATGTCGCGCGCAACCATGGTGATCCTCCTGCACCCTCCCACAGAGATCTGTTTGAGGGCACAACCATCACACGCACAAACATGCCCACCGCAACGAAAACCAACGCAGATTTCCTTGGCTGGCACACTGACCCCAATGCAACCACGCCGCTGCAAAGCTTCCGCGTGGGCAGCGAAAATGTGACGCTGTACGCCATTTTCCACGACCGACACCCCGTGACCTACAACATCCAACGCAACGGCGGCGCAACCACAAATGCCCCCATTGGCAGCCCACCCCTCGTGTTGGCTGGTGACCCGGTGAACTTGAACTTCACCGCAACCCGCGACAACGCACGCTTTTTGGGCTGGAACACCAACCCCGACGCAACCGCCGGGCTGACTTCGCCACACCCGATGCCCAATTATCCACTAACGCTGTTTGCGATCTTTTTAGATAGCCAGCAAGTGACCTTTGATGCCAACGGCGGCGATAGCGTGAGCCAAGCCAGCACCATGGTTTTTCCCGGTGACCTGGTTAATCTCAGCCCAACCGCAACGATAGAGTATGGGCGCTTTCTCGGCTGGCACACTGATCCCAACGCAACCGAGCCGCTGCCCTCGTTTACCATGCCCAGCACGCCAATTACGCTGTTCGCCATCTTTGAAATGCAGCAAACGGTGACGTTCGAGTCCGTCGACGGCACCAGCGTAACGCGCAACACCTACCGTTATTTCGCAGGCGATGCAGTTGACCTAAGCCGCACGGCAACGCGTGAACACGCGCGCTTCCTCGGCTGGAATACCACCCCAAATGCCCGCCCGCCGCTGACTACGTTCATGATGCCGAGCGGCAACACAACGCTTTATGCCATTTTTGATGATGCGCTGTTTTTGACCTTCGACTATCTGGCGAACGGCGGCAATGGCGTTTCGCGAGCGATTGGTCGTTATTTTGAGGGCGACACGGTAAGCCTTGCGCCCACTGCCACACGTGAACATGCGCGCTTCCTCGGCTGGTCTGACCAGCCCACTGGCGCGCCGCTGCTGACTTCATTCACCATGCCCAGCGGCAACACCACGCTGTTCGCCATCTTCGAGGACAGCATCGTGCTGACATATAATTATACCTACAACGAAGGCACCGGCGTTTCGACCACTTACGCACGCTTTTTCGCAGGCGAGCCGGTTGATTTAACCCCCACGGCAACGAAGCCCGGTTGGGCGTTCGTTGGCTGGAACACCGACCCGAACGCAACCACCGCGCTGACTTCTTTCGACATGCCCAACCAAGCGACCACGCTTTACGCTATCTTCCGTTTGACGAGCGTGGTGCACTTCATCGACTACAATGACGCCGGTCGGCAAACCCGAACGGTGACCATCATCACCTACAACCGCGACGTGCCGCAAACCGTCACTCCACTTGTGCAGCACCACCGCACGGGCTGGGTTATGCTTGGCTGGACAGCGCAAACCACCGCCAACGCACACACAAACCCACTGCCTGCCGGCGAGTTGTCATTGGCTGACCCAAACGCGTTGCCTGCTGGCGATGTGCCGTTTGCCACGCATTTTTTCTACGGGCTCTATGAATCACCGGTGGTGGTGTCATTTGACGCACAAGGCGCACAAGCTCCGCTGCCGCAGCCGATTCAGCGCATGAGCCTCATCAACAGCTTCGACTCCAATGCGCCGCTCAACCCCACGTTCCCGGTGGCCACCGCTCCGCAACGCACCGGCTATTTCTTGGTCGAGTGGCGTGCGGGCGACAACAGCTTCGCGCCCGGCAGCATCGCCGTGTTTGGCGAAGATACCGAGCTAACCGCCGTGTGGACGCCGGGCGTGGCACCTGTGCGCGTGCCGGTGACAGGCATCAGCCTGTCTGCTGTGCCCGCGGCGCTCAACGCAGGAGATACCCTCCAACTGCTGGCTACGGTCTTGCCTGCCAACGCCACCGAACGCGGTGTGCTGTGGGGCAGCAGCGACCCCGCCATCGCTACCGTTGATCACCTCGGCAACGTGACGGTGCACAGCATCGGCTCGGCTGTCATCACCGCAACGACTGTGGAGGGCGGCTTCACGGCAACGGCGATGATCACCGTTGCACCCGTTGAAGTGGGCGCAATTGCGCTGTCGCACAGCAATGCGACCATCACCATCGATGAATTTTTGCAACTGCAAGCGATTTTCATGCCCGGCAACGCCAGCGACCGCCGCGTGGCTTGGGCGAGCAACAACCCGACCGTCGCCACGGTAGACAGCACCGGTCGCGTGCGCGGCCTTGCCATCGGCGACGCAATCATCACCGCCACTGCGGCAAACGGCATGACGGCCAGCATGAATGTGACGGTTGCGCCCATTCGCGTGGAAAGTGCCGTGCTTTCGCTGCCCTCCACGGTGCTGCATGTGGGCGATGTGCGGCAGATCGCGGTCGCCATTATCCCCATCAATGCAACGAACCAAAGCATCACATGGAGCAGCAGCAGCGATGCGGTTTCGGTGGATGCCGAAGGTCGCCTCAGGGCGAATCGTTTGGGCGTTGCAACGATCACCGCAACGATTGACGGCCAGCGTTTCAGCATCAGCGTTGACGTGCGGCCAATTGTTGTCACAAACATCACGCTGTTGCCAAACGAAGACGAGATTGTGCTGGGCAACACACGGCGGATACATGCAAGCATTACGCCGCATCACGCAGAAAATGCGACGCTGACGTGGAGCACAAGCGACAGCAGCATCGCAACTGTTGACGCATATGGCTTGGTGATGACACATGCCCTCGGCACGGCGATTGTTACCGCAAGAACACTGGACGGCAGCGTTGCAGCCACTGCAACCATCACGGTGCTGCCCATCCCGGTGGAGCGCGTGGCGGTTAACATCAATGCAGTCACCGTCGGTCAAGGCCAGACGCAACGTATCACAGCTTTCGTTTCGCCAGCCAACGCCACAGATCAACGGGTAATCTGGAGCAGCAGCAACACCGCCGTGGCAACGGTGGATCAAGATGGCCTTGTCACGACGCGAAGTGCGGGGAGGGCAACCATTACCGTCACAGCGAGGGATGGGTCTAACGCATCTGCCTCAACCACCGTTACCGTGCCACCCAGGCTGGTGCAAAGCATTCAGCCGTCGCACTGGCCGTTTGTCAGTGTGACACTTGGCGACCAGTTTCCGCTCACCGTTGGTGTGCTGCCGTTCGACGCTTGCGACCCGGCTTATCGTGTGACAGTGAGCAATTCACGCATCGTTCGTTATGCAAATGGTGTGGTGACGGCGCTTGCACAAGGGATAGCATACGTGATCTTCACTGCACTGGATGGCAGCGGAGTGACCGCGAGAACGCGTGTTATCGTGCATCAACCGGTGCTGGTGGAACAGATTCGCTTGCCCATTGATGCGGTGACGCTTGATGTTGGCGACAGCACGACGTTGCCCACGGCGAGAATTGTCCCAACATACGCCACAAACGGCGAGCTTGCGACCGTCGTCAGTGACCCGGAAATCTTGAGCTACGCCAACGGCACCCTAACCAGGCTGGACGAAGGCGAAGCGTTTGTTGTGTTTGTCGCCATCGATGGCGGCGGCGCTTTTGCGGTCGTGCAGGTGATGGAAACACCGCCAAGTGGCTTGCAAGCAATTTGGAACACCGTGGTAAACGTGGTGGTATCCGTAGTCGTAACCGTGGTGGCAGGAGCGGTGCAGTGGGTGGTGGAGACGATTGTAGATCCGGTTAGAGAGCGTCTCGCAGGGCGTCGGTCGGATACAACGGGCGTTGCATGGCCATTCCACAACACCGGCACAGCGGGACGAGTTGATCCGGTTGAAGATATCTGGATTACTGGTTTCGGCTGGGTGCCCTCTCCTTGGGGTGTAAACACCTATTTGTATGCCATCAATGTGCGCACTGCACCCGCGCACGCGCCGGACGATGGACTCATGATTCAACGCTATACAAGTCTTGCGGCGGTGAGAGATGCGGTTGTTGCTGACATGCAACGCCGCGACCGTTCCATCAGAATCATTAATGGACCGACTGCGCCAATTCATCCTTCAACCGAATACAGGTTCGCGCTGCGTGTTGGCCATAACCCGCTTTTCCATGAGGGGATTGTGCTTGGGAATGTGTGGGATTACCGTTTCATGGTTCAAACGGATACCGGAGCCTGGGCATACAAACAAGGGTGGTACCGGGAAGCGGTGTTGTTGGGCGATATCGATCCCGCTGCAGAAAATTGGTCTCTTGAAATTGTGTATGAATTTGACGGGCGTTCCCATGTGGCAGCGTTTGAGAACTTCTTCAACAGCAACACGATCTTCTTTGCTGCAACGAGAAACGATAATTATTGACGGATGGATTGACATGAAACGAAAAATTCTTTTGTTTGTGATTGTGGCTTGCGTTGTTTTGTCGGCTTGCACATCCAATTCGCATGATGATGAGGCTTTGGATTCGCTAAGACATGCACACGAGCAAGTCATAGAAAACCTCAGTGAAGTGGAATTTCAGACCCTGCTCACGCAAACGCACCCACTGGATGACTTGCTGAGATATTTGCACTTTGTGTTTCAACCAACCGCCGCGCATCGTGAAACCTTGGCCAATTTTAACACGATTTTTCCCATTGAGGTGCTGCGCGACATGGGCGAAGGGCGTTTGTATACGATGCACCAAGCGCACTGCGGCGGCATCCTCTACGCGTTCTTTGCCAGCACGCAGCAGGGCATCACACAAGCGGCTTGGTTGCAGCACACCGCGTTTGTGGTGAAGTCTTTGGCCATGCATGATTTCGCCGGCATTGAACTTGGCAGCAGTGTGCAAGCCGTGCAGGCGATCGACCCGGTTGTCACACACTTTAAGCAAAATGCAATCATGTGGGAAGAACAAGGCTTTGCGGTGAATGGGTTTATCTCCAGACATTTGCTTTCAGACGGCTTACTGGTGTTTACATTCCATCGGGATGGTGAAATCTTTTTTGTTGCGGACATGCAATTTCATCCCGACTTTAGCGTAGTCACACCATCCGCAATGGGCGAAATCGTGTTCGACTATTCCATTTTGCCGCAAGACTTTCCGCAATAACAACAAGGAGAACGCATGAAAAAAATCTTATCTATTTTGCTGTCGGCAGCGCTGCTTTGCATGGGTTTGGTTGTGTTTGCCCAAGCGGATCGGGCGAATGACATCGCGATCATCACAGCGGCAATCCGTTCGGCGGTTGAGTCATACAACCGCCGCCATGGCGGCGTGGGCGAGCTGCGTTTTGACTACGTGGTTGAAGCCGATGCCTTAGTCGGCACAATCTCGGGTGTGGTGACCGGCGCAACGCGCGAGTTTTACCTGCCCATTCCATATCCGGACACGCAAACCAGCATCTTTTGGCATGCTAGACTGCAGGGCTCAACAGAGCCGGGGCAAGCGTTGTTGCGCTCTCACGGGCGATTTGCGGTGAGTGCAACCGGTGAAGTGATTAACGATGCGGCCAACGGTGTCGCCATTGCGGGCCATGAAGTGATTGTTCACGGTTTTGTGCGCGCGGCGCAAGCCATCACTGCCCAACTTGTGACGGTGACCGACGGTGGCATTGTGCAGGGTAGCGTCACAGCCGCGAGGGAAGTGACGCTCGGCGGCAGCGGCACTGCGGTGCAGGGCAACATCGTGACGACAAGACTGAATGTTCGTGATGGCGCAAGCTTGCACGCGCCGTTTGTGCAAGCAACTTCGGTTGAGATTCTGGGCACGTCCAATGTGCTCATCGACAACACCAGCGGTCTGCAAAACACAATCGTCACCTTGGCCAACACCGCCCAAACAAACATTGTGAGAGATGCCCGCAACTTCATGTTGCGCCGGGGCAATCTGTGGGAAGTGATGGGACGGGTTACGCTTGATACGCAACTTGAAATTGGTGCCGGGCACACGCTTTGGATTGGTCAAGAAGATAGCCTAACGGTTGAGGGGTTGAATTTGCTTGGCGGTTTCCTCGTCATTGACGGCACGCTGAACCTGCCGGCTGACTTTGACTTCAGCGGCTGGCAAGGTGATGTCAGCGGCGCAAATGCAGGCGGACTTGCGGGCAACTGGCCGCGCCCTGCCGAAGCGCCTTGTTGTGAAAACGCATGGTACAATCGCGTGCCTCGCTGGCTGCACTGGATGTTGCGCTGGATTGGCTTTGGCTGGCTGTGGATGTGCTGTTGATGGCGCCTGCGGCGAGCAAGCCGCTTCGCTGTGCATAGATTATGGTTTTGATAAAAATCCCGGGCGGCATAATTGCCGCCCCTACAGGCACCGCGAAAACTAACTTAAGTGAGGAGTTTATGAAAGCAAAACGTATTTTAAGCATCATACTGGCATCGTTGCTGCTGCTGGGCGTGGCGCCACTGGTGCAAGCGAGCCCCGATGACCTCCCGCACCAAGTCATCGTGAGCTTTGTAACGGGCACAGATGAATATTTTCCGCCGGTCGTTCGCGAGCACTTCGGTCCGTATGGTCCGCTGCCGGTGCTGCGGCCGCGCGTTGGCTACACCTTTTTGGGCTGGTGTTTCATCACGCCTGACCCATTTCAAGCAAGCCCCCGCGGTGATGACCACGCAGTGATTCTGCGCGAAAACCACACGCTGTATGCCGTGTGGAATCCCGTGCAGGTGCCCATTACGCTGGTGCGACCGGGCGTGCCGCCCATGCCGAGATTCCCGCGCTTTGGGCACAGCTTCGCCGATGTGTTTGTGTATCCACATCCCCAGTTGGGCATTGATGTGCTGGGTTGGTTCACCGAGCCGAACGGACAAGGGCAGCAAATCTTCGCCGATGACGTGATCGATTTCGTTGACCCGATGACGATTTACGCGCACACCAGAGCTGCGCACCGGGAAATTACGCTTGACCCGCGCGGCGGCACGGTCAACCCGCAAACGATGACGACAATCCACGGCGAGCCATGGGGCAAAATTCCCGTGCCACAGCACGACTATTTCGACTTCATGGGCTGGTCAACGCTGCCCGGCGCGTTTGCTCCGAATGTGACCGAAACGACCATCGCCGACGACTACCGCTTCACAACTCTGCATGCCATTTGGCGCGCGGATGTCACGTTCCACCACAACGGCGGCACGGGTTATCCAACGGTGTGGGGCTGGTATGGTCACCGCCAAGAATGGCCGGGCAGCCAACGATACGGCTACACATTCATAGGCTGGTTTTGCGCCGATGGCATCAACATTGAAGAGCATGTCGTGTCCAACCCGCCGGTGCTGGCATTTTACGCGCATTGGGATGTGATTGTGAGCGAAATATTCTTCCCCATGTTTGAGCCGAATGTTCCGTATGCGCCGCCATTGCTCATCCCCTTTGGCGCGCCCTTGCCCGAAATTCCGCCGCTGTCCATTGCGCCGCGCCACGGACACGATTTTGTGCGCTGGGAGATTGCAGGCGAAGCAATCTATGCGGGCATGATATTGCCGCGGGCCGGCATGCATGTGCTGGAGGCGGTGTTTGCGCCGCGCACCATCACCGTCACCCTTGATGCCAGCGACGGCGTGGTCAATCCGCATCACTTGCGCATCACCTACGGCGAACACTACACGCTACCGAACCCCGAACCGCGTGAGCGTTTTCATTTCGTTGGCTGGCGCACCGCGCCATTCGGGCAGGGCGAGGTGGTTAACCCGCAGTCCATTTCACACTTCACTGAGAACCTCACGCTTTACGCCCACTGGGAGGGCGACTGGGGTCGCGTGCAGTTTCAAGACTTGCCCGGCAACAACGCCATCGCCCAAAGTGTTCGTTTCGGCGACCATTTCCCTTGGCCGAACTGGACGCGCCGCGGGCACAGCTTTGTTGCTTGGTATGCCGATGACCGCCGTGTTGCAATTGATGAGCGCGTGTGGGTGTTCGACGGCGTGCTCGTTCTCCAGCCGCGCTGGGAACCGCACACCTTCACCGTCCGCTTGCAGGACCCCATCGGCGAATCGCCCGAAAGCATGCAAGTGATCTTTGCCCAAGCATTTGGTCTGCCCGCACTCACCAGCTTCGGTCTCATCTTCCACGGCTGGTTCACCGAACCAAACGGCCTGGGCGAGCACTTCACCTCCGACTGCATCGTTGACCTTGACGCAGACCTCACACTTTATGCGCACTGGTCGGGTCAGCCACTGGATATTCCCGATACCATCACGCTGCGCACCAACGAAACCGCGAACATCATGCCCACCAATGCGCGCGGCGAACTACGCTTTAGCGTAACCGAAGAACGCATCGCAACCGTGGACGAATCAGGCAACTTGACTCCGCACCGCCGCGGCACAACCTGGGTATATGCTTCCACCCCATACGGGCAGTTCCATGCCCTGCAGGTCACCGTGCGGCCGCTCATCTGGCCGTGGATTGCTGGAATCTTTGGCGTTGGGACTCTGGTTGGGCTCGGGTGGCTGTTGATGGCAGTGTTTGGGGTGGTGTAGACTTGTTATCCTCCGACACGAAAAATTCTACTTGCATTTTTGACATGATGGTGTACACGATTGAGTGATGTGCGTTGCGCGATTTGACGCGCACAAGCAATTTGCACCAGGGTGTGCATTGTAGCCATATCGTGCGATAGACACATGTTACAAGCTACATTTTGAGGTTAGTTCCTTGATAGATGTGGCTTGTTTTGTTTACACTTACTCTTGGTGATGCTTCATAAACCCAAGCGAAAAGTACCAACTCAATAATTTCTCCCAGCGGCAATGCACACGCGTTGCCGTTTATTGTCGTGTCAGCAAGAATATTCCTGCCCAGCGCGCGAGCTTAGAACAACAAATCCGCTCATATGAAAAAATAATCGCGCTTAATCCAGCTTGGGAACTGGTTGAAATATATTCCGATATCTCCTCCGGCTTACGGACGCAAAAACGCCTCGGCTACAACAAACTCATCCACGACTGCCGCAAGGGAAAAATTGATATGATTATCGTGAAATCAATGAGTCGCCTGGGCAGGGATGCGCTGGAACTCATCACGCGAATTCGCGAATGGAAATCGCTTGAAATTACACTATATCTTGAAACAGAAAGGATTAACACAATGAAAACGGACAATCTCACGCTGGAGATTTTAGCGGCATTTTCACAAGAAGAAAGTGTTTCGCGCAGTGAAGCCATCAAGTTTGGCATTCGTCAAAGTATGCGTGAAGGCAAAGTAAAGCTCAATTCTTCACAATTCTTAGGTTACATGAAAGATGAAAATGGCCTCTTGGTCATCGTGCCGGAGGAAGCAGCTGTCGTGCGCAAAATCTTCGAGCTATACTTGCAAGGCAATGGCTGCCGTAAAATCAAACGTTGGCTTGAAGAAAACGGCATCAAAACTGTGACGGGAAAAACTGAATGGAGCACCTCGACCATTGATCGCATGCTCGGCAACGAGAAATATATGGGCGATGTGCTCATGCAAAAGACGTTTACGCCGGATGCACTGGGTGGATTACAGGTGAAGAATATCGGGCAGCAGGCGATGTACTACATCGAAAACGACCACGAGGCGATTATCGACCGCGAAGCTTGGATTCGGGTGCAGGAAAAGAAGGGTGTTGAGGTGCCGGGGTGGGTGCGAGTCAATGAGAACAAGATGGTGGAAATGGAGATGCGGAGGGGGTGATGGAAATGTAGTGACAACTGAACAACAAATTCTACCGATAAAGTCAGCTTTTTTATTTTTTCCCTTGCGTTTTTGCAGTGATTCAGTTATAATAGACAAGTAGTTGTTAAAATACAGTAGGTAATTGTTATAAGGAGGTCGCGAATGAATAACGAGTTTTTTGAAGCCCAGCGAGAGCAGTCCATAATAAAAGCTCGCATCGCCTCCAAGTATTTTACAACATGAGCGAGTGTAATGCTTGGTTCACAGAAGAAATATCCCCATCAAACACAAAAGATGGCCTATATCAACTTGTTTGCCGGCCCTGGTCGCTACGATGATCAAAGCAAATCAACGCCTCTTTTAGTTCTGGAAACAATTATTAACAGCCCGGAATTGGCCGATCGTGTCGTAACATTTTTTTTGTTTTATTGATCGCGTAATGCAAACAATACAACAAACAAAACACCATCGATATCAAACACTTACTAAACGTGCAAAGCGTATGGTTGAATATTTTGCCCAGGCGACGATTCCAGAAAATGCATGGCTAGGTGTTACCGTAGAAACGGCAAGTGAAAAATCTCGAATAGAGTCGCTTCGCGCGTTGCAGGCCTCAATACGATTTATATCGTGTGAGCCACTGGTTGGAGATATAGGTGAAATAGATTTAACTAATATTGACTGGATAATCGTTGGTGGTGAAAGCGGGGCGCAAGCGCGCCCTATGAAACCTGAATGGGTTCACTCTATTTTACACCAAGCCGATGCACAAAAAACAGCGTTTTTCTTTAAACAATGGGGAACATGGGGTGAAGAGGGTGTTAAACGGAGTAAAAAGGCAAACGGAACGCTGCTTGACGGAGAACTTTTGAAAGTCATGTCACTCTAAGGTGTTAGTTGCAGCAAGGAGATAAATCGTGAAAATTTTTGATGAAAATTTTGATGCCGCTCAAATTAAAGCGTCGTCTTTCAAAGAAGATAGCGTTCGAGAAGAAATTATCGCTCCTATATTGAAACATCTTGGCTATTCGGCCTTTACTGAAAATAAAATAATTCGTAGCCAATGTCTTGCGCATCCGTACATTCAATTTGGCACGAAGCTAGAGCATATTAGCATCATCCCAGATTATGTGCTTCAAGTTGGCGAGAAAAACACTTTCGTTTTGGATGCGAAGGCTCCTTCAGAAAAAAATAATAACAGGTAAGAATCCAGAGCAAGCATTTAGCTATGCAATTCACCGAGAGATTCGTGTAGACAAATACGCTTCATGCAATGGTCTTGAATTTATCGTTTTCGACACAAAAGCAATCAAACTTATTTTACATTTGAGTATAGATGAGATTGAAGATAAATGGGATGAGTTATACCGAATCCTAAGTCCTCTTGCCTTTACAAAACCATATATATTTGATTATAGACCCGATTTCGGTTTATGGTGTCTTAAAGCGGGCTTGCCGCTAGATACTGTTCAACATTTTATTGATTGCGGAATAAACGCAATAGGAAAAGTTGATGAAAATGCATACACGTTTTCAATAGGGATACCAATAGAGAAAATGTGTCTAGCATCCTTCGATTTTGAGAAAAACAGTTTTAATGCTTTTATTCAGCAGGTTCCACTTGAAAAAAGAGAGCTTATTAAGTACTCGTTAACGCATCAACCATTTAAATATACTCCCAAAAGTGAAAATGAATCATTTAGAATATCTTTTTCAGCAACTATGGGAACAGATATTGTTGACAATGGCGATGAAGCATTTATCCCACTCATAGTAAAGTCTTTTGGATGAATCAATTCCAATTAGCTGCTGAACCCCTATGGTTTTGGACAATATGGGGTGGTTGCTATATAATCCTTGTATATCAAGCCTTTCCGCCCTTGTCAATGCAATCTTCAAACTGGACAGAAATATCAAAACAAGCCAAAGTCGAAAATGAAACGTTCAAAAAGTCTACTTTTAGCCCCCTTGTCCAGTTTGTTATTAGTCTGAAATTGTGTAGTTGCCGATAAAATCTACTTCTTTCTGTTCAGGTGTCTTGTGTTTTTGATAGCGGCGCTGAAGAGCCTACACGCGAAAACCAAAACTTGATACAAACCAATTTGAAGAAAGAACTTGATTTTTCGCGGTTTGTGGCCAAAAGCAACGTACATCTTTTTTATGCAATGCTTACACCCCTGCGGGGCGCAAGTCGCTTCGCTGTGTCCTACGCCGGTTTCGTGCGTGGGGCATCTTTTTCTCTATTATCACGCTTTCACTTTGTGGGAGCGTGAATTTTATTGCCCGAGAGAAGGTCGTGCAAAAAACCACGCGCTCAATCACGAGTGCGTGGTTGCTAGCAGTGAGCTTTTATGCCTCGGGATAAGGTATCTGGTTATCGATTAGATTGACAAAATCCCCAAACCTGCCTACATCGTCAAGATATTCCTGCGGAGAGCCAATGCTGTTTGCATCGAAAGCATGAATGCAGTTTCGCCATCGTCGGATTTTATGAGCCCATTTTCCCCAATCGCTCTTCGTATCCCACAACACGTTATCTCCGTGATCGATTAATTGCGCAAGCGTTAAATCTTCAAACCTTACCTTGCGCGGTTTCGGTTTTGTAGGGATCACCATCGGCGATGCTTTATAATCGCTAAGATGCACGCAATAAAACAGCTTTAACCAACCCTCGATTAACGCCCCTAAATTGGCATAAGCCAACACAATATCGCCTTGGGTCATGTTTAGTCCAATATCCTCCCAAATGGATAAAGAATTGGTTAAGTCGATCAGCCAATCTAATCGTGCGGTTTCAGCTTTTTTTGCTGTTTCGTCTGGCGCCCAGTCGCGTGCATGATCTTTCCAAAACGTGAAAGTGTATGTTGATTTGCATTTTAGAGAATCTAAAGACATAATTATTCTTCCTATCACAGCTCGTCTAAAAACCAAACACCCAATCACGAGTGCGTGGTTTTTCATTCATCAACTTAGATTAACGCGGCAAACAAGGCTTTGATGTCCGCCACGCTGGTGTCTTTGGGATTGCCGGGGCGGCAAGCATCGGCAAAGGCGTTTTCGGCGAGGAAATCGATGTCCTCGGCTTTTTCATGCTGTGTTATTGCTCGTCTTTCTGCGGTGAAAAGCTTGGTCGAACTCTGTTAACCCGCTTTGACAACACGGTTTCCCCTCACACAAATACCAAGCGAGCCGCCTGTAGTGGGTGGCTCGCTTGGTGTTGAATTTTGGCATTTAATATGGAGCGGGTGATGGGAATCGAACCCACGTAACCAGCTTGGAAGGCTGGAATTCTACCATTGAACTACACCCGCATGTATGATATTATATCACACCGTGCGGGCGTTGTCAAGCATGAGTTATTGTGTTATTTCGGCAAGCCACTGCAGAACATTTGCCGAGCCGCTTCATAGCGCCGCAGCAGCAAATCAATACGCAGGTGATACGCGCGCGGTTTGTCATCTACAGCACGCCCGCCACTTCTTCCCCTTCGATGTCAACCCATAGATTATAGCGCTTGGTGGTGAATTTCAAAACACAATAGTCAGGGTCATCTATCCCGCCGTTAGGAAAATGCGCTTCAAGACCCGAATACCATGTTTCGTGTTTCGTTGCGGCATCCGTAACCACTTCAATGTCGCCCACGAGCGTAATGTTGTAGTATGCACCGCCTTCATAGTCATCGTCAAAGATGCACACACTAGCGCGGCTGTTTGCGTTGGCGCGTGTTGCCTTGTTTGTGTTGAGATGCGCGGCAAATGTGAGTTGGCGGATACCATCGGCGTTAGCGATAGAAAGCGTGGACGTGGTGGGGTATCCCTCGTGGTCAAGTAGAGACAGCGTAACCCCTACGCCCATGTTTACCGCTGCGGTTTTGCTTTTGATGATTTCTACTGCTTTTTCGATTGCTGGTTGGTTCATGGTGATTGCTCACTTTCGTCAAAATAATGTTCGCGTCCATGTAGTATAACACAGACGCGAACATTTGTCAAGCAACTTTAGGTTGCGGGCTGTTTTTTGCCGCGCACCAGCACAATAACACTGATGACGATGCTCGCAGCACCCAAGACCATCGCCGCGAACAATACCACGTACAACAACGTTGTGGATGCGTCGCGCTGTATGATGCGCAGAGAAGGCCAGCCAAACGCGCCGCTCCACTCAAACGCAAACATGTCTGCATCCGAGATTGTTTCACGAAACATGGTGATGAGGTCATCCATCGTGTAATCCTCTTGGTGACCTTCATAAAATCTCACCGTAATGAGTCCAAATCCCAAGCCATAGGAAACGAGATACTCAAAAATCTCAGGGCGCTCATCAGCCAGCAGATGCGCGTTCATGTAGTCCATTATCGCGGCAAACTCATTGCTGGAGTACTGCATGTATTCCACAAGGATGTCGCGCTCGGCGATGAACTCGCGCACAGCGTAGTACAGCGGCGTGTGGCGGTCGTCAGCGTTGACGTTGATACCCACCACAAGATGTCCCCCCTGAAACTTCGCGCCGCCATAGAACTCGGGCAAGGTTTGCTCCCAATCGCTCACATAGGGGTCGCCGCCCATCAATGTGATGAGCTGGTTAATATTGCTGGGATTGACGATCGCAGCGCTCGCCCCCACAGCAAACACCCCAAGCCCCAACACCAGCGCAAGCAGCACGCTCACAAGTTTTTTCATGGGTTAGTCCTCCTCCGCATCACGTTTCTTGCGGCACTTGCGCACACGCCGCAGCACAATCACCAGCACGATAATCGCCGCAGCACCAATCAAGATGATATACGGCAGAAAGATGATGATGCTGGCGAAGAAGTTCGCCACACCAGCGCCCAGATTGCGCAGGCTGGTCACAAAGCCGTCGCCGATGCGCGCCCAAAACCCGGCCTCTTCATCCAGCGGCAGGCGTTCCACTTCCCAGATGCTTAGGTCAACGGTGCTTAGCGCCACTTGGTTTTCCAGCAGCCGCACTTCGCCCTCCAGACGGTTGATCTGGTGGCGCACATGGGTGAGCTGGTTTTGCACAGCAAGCAGATCGCCCAAATCGCCCGCTTGTGCCAGCAAGCGCAGCAGAGCCTCTTCCTCCACCTGCAGAGCCTCCAGCTGGGCGGTCATGTCGTTGTGCTGCATGGTCACATCGCGCACCCACTCGTTGAGGTTCGTCACGCGGGTGTAGTCATCGGCGAGCGTGGCGAGGAAGTCATCCAATGCTTCAGCGGGAATGCGCAAGGTGAGGTGCGCGTTGCGCGCCCAAGCGTGGTCGCTCACGCCGGAGCTCTGCACGTGCCCGCCCAGCTCCCGTGTGAGGCTTTGCACGCCAGCGAAGAACGCGTCGAAGCTGCGGGTTTCCACGCTCACGTTTGCGTCGCGAATGAGCAAACGGGTCACTTCATCTGCCGTGGGCGTGCCGCTGGTGTAGGTGATGTCATCCGTTCGCATTTGGCTGGAAACCGCATCGCGCCACGTCAGCCCGGGGATGACTTCCGTGTCCATGTCCAGGCTGAACGAGTCGCTCGTGAAAAAGTGGTTTGTGGTGGTGCTTGTGCGCACGCCGCCGCCAGCGCTTGCCGCGAGGGGGGTTATGCCATAGGACTGGAACACAGCAGCGCGCTCAAGGGCGGACATTTCGTGCACGGTTTGGCTGCTGTTGATGCCGCAACCAGCGGCCAGCAGGGCAAAGCTGAGCAAACAGATGGCGAGGATGGTGACTTTCTTACGCATGGGGATGCCTCCAATTCATAATTTATAATTCATAATGCATAATTAGACGAAACTCGAAGGAAACCGTTTCTTGAGCGGCCCTCGCGCGGGCGCGGGGGCTGGGGGTGCGGATTTCGATGGCTGATTTAAGGTTTCGGGCGGCGCACCCGCCGCCCCTACATGCTGCGGTTTGATGCAACGCTTCAGCGATATCGACCTGTAGGGGCGGCAATTTTGCCGCCCGGGGCTTCAAAAAGCGCACTCGTTATCCTCTCAAGTCCCATTCCCCTCCGTGGAGGGGTGCCGTCGCAACGGCGGGGTGGTTTTGGGGATTTTGATGCGCCTCTACCGCCCCTGCTCATCTTGCGTGGCTTGTCGCTTGCGCTTCGTCAAAACCTTGCGCCGCACAAACAACCCGGCAATCACAATCACGCCGATGAACACGATAAACGGCAGCGCAACAAACAGCGCCGCACCAACCGCGCGTATCCCGCGCCCCAGCGCAAACAGGCTGTTCACGAAGCTATCCCAAGTTTGGCGGGCAAAGCTGCGCTCATCTTCGTCTTCCATTGGCACTGGGCTGAACTCGGCAACCTCGTGGATGCTCATCGTTACCGTGCTTAGCGCAACTTGTTCTTGCATGGTGCGCGCCAGACTTTCCAGGGTGTTGATCTGGTGGCGCAGTTGGGTCAGGCGGTCTTGCAGCGCAAGCACATCGGCGAGCACGTTGGTGTTTTCCAGCATGCGCAGCAGCGTGGTTTGCTCGGCGCGCAGTGCCTCCAGTTGCGCTTGGGTGTCGATGTATTGCACGGTCACATCGCGCACGCTTTCGTTGAAGCACGTCACACGACCGTTGTCGCCCATGCGCCCGGTGAACTCATTCAACCGCGCCGAGGGAATGCGTGCCACCAGCGTTGCCGACCGCGCTTCACGCACGCCGGTGTAGCCAAAGCTTGCGGTTTCCAGGCGTTCAATGTGCCCGCCCATTGCCGCAATGAGCGCCTCAATGTCGGTCATGTATTGCTCAAACTCGCGGGTTTCCATCCGGGCGCTCACGTCGCGAATCAGCATGCGCCCAGCCGCAGATGTGGGCTGTGCATCGTCATCATCAGCGGCAGAGTGTTCGTCTGCGTCGCCTCTGCTTTGGGCAGTCAGCCGCATTGCGGCCTCGCCGAGCTGGAGATCCGAAGCGAACTCTTCGTTGGCAGGCGGTCTGGAGTAGTACATGCCATCATAGGCACAGGCCACAAACAGCAGCACGGCGGTAAGTAACAGGGCAGTCAACACGAGAATTTTTTTGCGCATGGGAATCTCCTTTTCGGTTAATCATGCCATTAGTATAGCACAGCGCGTGCGCAAATTCAATGATGACAGTGCATATTTTTTGTGAACAATCATCGCGCACATCACTTTGTCGCGCAATTGGCGAAAATTCCTTGCAAACCATGAAAAAACTTGCAGCCACACAAGCGACCGCCCAAGCAAGATTATTCACCAGTTCACGTTTAGCAGGTCGAGAACCTCTTGGTCATGCTCTTTCCAATAAGTTGCCCGCCATTCATCACCATATGCCAACGAAAAAGCTTCCAGTATCGATGCCATGTTGACGTTCATTTTCATCTGTGTTAATGCATGATACAGTGCAATCGGGTCTTTCCACTGCTTCTCTTGCACAATTCTGCCCGCATCGCTCAAGTCAATGTCACGAATGGAGCACAACTTCATTCCAATCAAATACTCGGTCGTCACTTGGTCAACCGTGAGGTTTTCATATGCAAACAAAGGCGCACAATATTGTGCGTCAGGCCAATCGCTCATGGTCGATACCGCGTTATTTAGCCAAATGGTTTTTCCTGTGTTGATATTCAGCAGTGAACCCACGCGTTGAATGAGCAGCGTGATTTGCTCGTTTGCAGTGTAAAATGCATCAACATCAATTGTGGCGCGAAACCCCATGCGTTGAATCAAATAGCCCCCGCAAACAATTAAGTGCAGCTTAGCATGATGCACCCCCAACAGGCGATCCAGCGCCCGAAACGCTTCTTCAAAGTCAATTGGTGATTTCTCGTCCAAACCATTTCCTCTCTAGCGCCTGCAAATCCACCGGCTGCCGCAGCTTCACTGCATAGACATTCGTTGCGGTCCCCGGCGTGAATGCTTGTTCAAACACCGCCCGTTGAAACAATGTGAGTTGTTCGTCATGCAAAATTGCCTGCATTTCTTCGGGCGTAAAGTCATATCCATCAGGGCGCACCCATTTGCTGATGTAACGCAGCCACAGCACGAAGTCGCCGCCCGCATGCACGGCAGCAGTTCGCACATAGGACGGCGCTTGGTTCATTCGGTTTCTCCCTCTTGTTGCGCAATCTCCACGCGCACCATCGCCACGCGCTTGTCCTCCACTTCCTCCACCACAAAGCGCAGGTGCTCGTGCTGCACCTCGGGCTGCTCGCCTTCTTGCGGCAGATAGCCCAGTTCGCTGATTACAAAGCCCGCAATCGTGTCGTAGTTGCCCTCGGGCAGCTTCACGCCAAGGCTTTCTTCCACTTCTTCCATCAGCGTCGCGCCATCTAGGCGGAAGGTGTGGTCGTCCACTTGTTCGATGTCTTCGTCTTCGTTGTCATACTCATCTTGAATGCTGCCCACGATGCTTTCCAGCACGTCCTCAAGCGTCACCAGACCGGCCGTGCCGCCGTGCTCGTCCACCACAATGGCGATCTGCACTTTTTTGGCGGTCATCTCGTTGAACAGCTCGTCGCAGTGCTTGGTTTCGGGCACAAACACCGCCGGACGCATCAGCTCGCGCAAACAGGTGCCCTTGGGCAGCTTTTCGCCCACGAACTTCAGCAGGTCTTTCACATATACCACGCCGATTACGTTGTCAATGTCCTCTTCAAACACCGGCACGCGTGACACACCCTCGGCAATCGCCGTCGCCACCAGGCTCTCCAGGCTGTCCGTCACTTCCGCGCTGATGATATCCGTGCGGTGGGTCATGATGCCGCCCACATCCGTGTCGTCAAGCTTGAAGATATTCTGGATCATGTCGTGCTGTGTTTCTTCAATCACGCCTTGCTCGTTGCCTTGGTCCACTTTGGAGATAATCTCCTCCACCGTCAGCTCTTCGGGCGCGTCTGGGTCAAAGCCAAACAAGCGCAGCAAGCCCTTTGCCGACGCCGACACAATCCACACCAGCGGGCGCAGAATCGCAGCTGCCGCGGCGAGCGCACCGGCAATGCCCATGGCGATTTCTTGCGGATGCTTCAGCGCAACCCGGCGGGGAATCAGCTCGCCCAGCACAATGTTTAGGTAGGTCAAAATCAGCGTGATGCCCAGCGTGATCACGATGTTGAGCACGCCCAGCCACGGGTCACCCACGCGGCGCTCCATCACCCCCAGCAGTGGGTAGGTGAAAGCCTGTGCGGCGATGGCGGCCGCCAAAAAGCTGGCAAGGGTTGTCCCCAGCTGTGTGATGGAAATCAGCTTGCTGGGGTCTTTCTTGAGCTTCACGGCGCGGCGGGCTTTTTTGTTGCCGCCGGCAGCCAAGCGTTCCAGCATGCTTTCGCTGGCCGACAGCACAGCGAGTTCGCTCATCGCGAAAAACGCATTCACCGCCATCAGCACGAGCACCAACAGCGCAAGAAAGATGATATTAGCAGGGTCGGGGTCCATAGTTTCTCCTTAATGATATGTTTTCACACTAAAGCATAACATATTTTTCGGGCTTTGTCAAGCCTGGTTGCGTTGTGGTTCGTCACGGCCTTTGGCCGCATTACGCGTAGGGGCGAGCTGTGCTCGTCCGCGTTCCTTTATCCAGCCACCACACCATAATCCTGCCCCGCATAGCGCACCACATCCCCGGCGCGCAGTTTTTTGCCACGCATGGTGCACACCTCGCGATTCACGCGCACCTTGCCGGCTTGAATCACATGCTTGGCCTGCCCGCCGCTTTCCACCGCACCGGCAAGCTTGAGGAACGCATCCAGGGTAATCACTTCGCCGCGGATGGGCACATCCACGGGCGGGTTTTGTTTGACTGTTACGGTGAGTTTTTTGTTCATGGGCATCCTATTCGTCATAGACCACAGGGGCGGACTCTCATCCACCCCTACAATTTTGTCGGTTTTACCCCTCCGGGAAAAACGCCTTGTGCACCGCCGCCACGGCAGCGTCCGCTTTGTCTTGCTCAATGAGCACCGAAATCTTAATTTCGCTTGTGGCGATCATTTGGATATTGATGCCTGCCTCATACAGCGCCTCGAACATCTTCGACGCCGTGCCGGGATGGCTTTCCATGCCCGCGCCCACCGCGCTGACTTTCGCCACGCTTGTGTCTTTGATGATCTTCGCGTTGGCCGTCAGATCAAGCGCATGCAGGATGTCCACGGCTTCGTCGGCGTGGGCACGCGCCACGGTGAAGGTGATGTCCTTGAGGTCGTCGCGGCCCACGGACTGCAAGATGATGTCCACGTTGATGTTGCGGGCGGCCAGTTTGCTGAAAATCTTGAAGGCCATGCCGGGCACGTTGGGCACGCCCACGACAGACAGACGCGCGCAATCGGCGTCTTTCGTCACGCCGCGCACTAACATTTTTTCCATAGCAATTTTCTCCTTTACAATCGTACCGGGGTTGTTCGTATAGCTGCTGAGCACTTCAAGCTCCACGTTGTATTTCTTCGCCATTTCCACTGAGCGGTTGTTCAGCACCTGCGCGCCGAGCGTGGCAAGCTCCAGCATTTCGTCATAGGTGATCGCGTCCAGCTTCACCGCGCCGGGAATCTTGCGCGGGTCGCCGGTATACACACCTTCCACGTCCGTGTAGATCTTGCAGCGGTCGGCATGCAGTGCAGCCGCCAGAGCAACCGCCGTGGTGTCGCTGCCGCCGCGGCCAAACGTGGTCACGTCGTCATACTTGCACAGCCCCTGGAAGCCCGCTACGATGATGATGTTCTTGCGGTCCAGCTCGCGGCGCAGGCGTTCGGTTTGGATGCCTTTGATGCGTGCCGCGCCATAGGCCGAGCTCGTTTGGAAGCCCGCCTGCCAACCCAGCAGCGAAACCGCCGGACAGCCCAGCTCTTGGCAAGCCATCGCCAGCAGCGACGCCGAAATCGTTTCGCCTGCCGAAAGCAGCACGTCCATCTCGCGTTTTTGCGGGCGGTTGGTGATTTCAGCGGCTTTTTCGATGAGGTCATCGGTCGTGTCGCCTTGGGCAGACACCACCACAACCACGTCGTTGCCTTGTTTATAGGTGTCGGTGATGATGCGCGCAACGTTCATCACGCGCTCATGGTCTTTGACGGACGAGCCGCCGAATTTCTTCACAATCAGGGACATAGGACTCTCCTTTATTGACCCCCACCGCTCCCTTTCGGGAGCACCTCCCCCAAGGGGGAGGCATCAACTGGGCGGGGTGATTTAAGACAGGTGGTTTTGGCAGGGAAATCTGCTGCGCAACATCAGCGCAGTTGGTTGGCGCCTCCCCCTTGGTGACCACCCCACGAAACAGGTTTCGCGGGGACCCCAGTGGGAGGTGGCGCGAACGCGCCGGTGGGGGTCAGCCTCTACCAAAACATGCCCGGGGGCAGCCCGCCGAACATGTCGGGTGGCGGCATGAGCATGTCAAGCGCTGCGTTATACTGCGCGGCTCCCCACGCGAAAAGGGCGATAGCCAGCACAATCAGCAGCAGCCGCAGCATCAAGTTCAGCACTGCAACCACGATGCCTGCCGTGGCCAAGCCTTGGCCGTCTTCGTTGCGCTCTTGGCATTGCCGGTGCGCCATAAAGCTCAAAATCAGCCCGGGTATCGGGGTCATGAACGCGCAGGCAAAGCCCGCAATGGCCATGTTGTTCATGGGGCGGGATTCCGGTGGTTCTGGGATGTCCCAAGCGTTGAATGCGTCGCCCTGCGGTTGGGGCAGCTCGGTGGTGGTTTCAATGTCCATGTTGTCGTGGATTTGCTCGTCCATGGTTTCTCTCCTTTAGCATTGTTCAAATTCTGCAACGCGCAGCACAGTCTTTACGTCAAACGCGGCGAGCTTCTCGCTCAGTTCGCCAAACTTGCCACGCGCAGTCACAAACACGGTTTCGCCCTTGCCTTGTGCGATCACTTGCGCATCAGGCAGCGCAGCCTCGCCCGCAGCACGCACATAAAGCCGCACACATTCGTCGGCAACCGGCGCAACAAAAGTGGGATCATTGGGCAGCCAGTCGAACACACGGCGGCGTTCGCAATGCTTGGCGCAGTCGATGATATCCGCCACCACAGCGCTTGCGGTGGGCATGCTGCCCGCGCCGCGTCCGTGGAACATCACATCGCCCACCGCGTCGCCGCGAACCAGCACAGCGTTGTACACATCTTTCACGTGCGCGATCATGTGGCTGCGCGGCACCAGCATCGGCGCTACGACGAGGCTGATGCGACCGTCATCCAGCTGTTGTGCGCGCCCAAGCAGCTTGATGTTGTGTTTGAACTCGGCGGCATATTCCACATCTTGCGCGGTGATTTTCGTGATGCCCTCGGTGTGCACCTGCTCGGGATACACATGCTTGCCATAGGCGAGAGTCGCCAAAATGCACAGCTTGCGGCAGGCATCGTGACCCTCCACATCGGCGGTGGGGTCAGCTTCAGCATAGCCGAGTTCCTGCGCCTGCGCCAGTGCGTCGGCGAAGGCCATGCCGTCTTCAATCATGCGGGTGAGGATGAAATTCGTCGTGCCGTTGAGAATCCCCGCCACTTCGCAAATATGGTTTGCCGCAAGGCACTGCGACAGCGGGCGAATCACCGGGATGCCCCCCGCCACGCTTGCCTCAAACAGGAAGTTTGCGTTGTTGTCTTTGGCGGCTTGCATCAGTTCATAGCCTTTGGCAGCCACCAGCTCTTTGTTCGAGGTCACCACGCTTTTGCCTGCTTGCAGGCAGGCGAGCACGCAGTCATACGCAAACGTAGCACCGCCCATGCATTCAGCCACGATGCCCACGCTGTTGTCGTTCAAAATCACGCCAAAGTCGCCGGTGATGATGCTTTCATGTTCATCGCCGGGAAAGCTGCGCTTGTCTAGAATATGCTTGAGTTGCATGGCCGGTTGTGTGGAGCGTTCGGCATAGCTTGCGCCGTTTTTCGTCAGCAGCTGCGCCACGCCCGAGCCCACCACGCCATAGCCGAGGATTGCAATGTTCATCTTGTCACCCTTGTTTTCATCGTATTAAACTTCATTATAGCACAAAACGCACACAAGGTCAAGCCCCACGCGCGAAAATCTTTGGCATTATTGGAGAGGTGGGGCGAGTATTGTGCGTCCGCCGCTTCTTCGCCAACGTCGCGTGTAGGGGCGGCAACCTGCCGCCCGTTCCTCTTTTAACCGCCAAAACATCACGGGCGGCTAATAGCCGCCCCTACACGCGCCCCATGCGCGCTGACGGCATCCTCTTAATCCTCAATTCCCCTCCGCCGGGGTCCCCCGCGAAACCTGTTTCGTGGGGTGGGTGTGGAGGGGTGCCGTCGCAACGGCGGGGTGGGTTAATCAGTCAGCCCCAAACCACGCCGCCCGGCGCGCCACGCCGCTCGCCACGGCAGCTTCGGCAACAGCCTGTGCCACCGCCGCCGCCACGGTTTTGTCCAGCGCGCTGGGGATGATATACTCTGCGCATAGCTGGTCATCACGCACATGTTGCGCAATGGCGTGGGCAGCGGCGAGCTTCATTTCCTCGTTGATGTCGCTGGCGAACACATCCAGCGCGCCGCGAAACACGCCGGGGAACGCCAGCACGTTGTTGATCTGGTTGGGGAAGTCGCTGCGTCCAGTGCCGATCACCGCAGCACCCGCAGCGCGGGCAAGGTCGGGCATGATCTCCGGCACAGGATTCGACAGCGCAAAGAGTATCGGGTCGCGGTTCATGCTCTGCACCATGTCTTGGCTCACGCAGTTCGGCGCAGAAAGCCCGATGAACACATCCGCGCTGCGCATCGCACCCGCAAGCGAGCCACAGACTTTCTTCGGGTTGGTGATGGCTGCCAGCAACGCTTTTTCGCCGCCGCTGTTTTCGTGCACAATGCCTTCGCGGTCACATAGGATGATGTTCGCCATGCCGCAGTGCAGCAGCAAGCGTGCCACGGCAATCCCCGCTGAGCCCGCGCCGTTGATCACCACCGTGATGTCCTCGCGGCGCTTGCCGGTGAGTCGCATCGCGTTGAACATTGCCGCCAGCACCACGATGGCCGTGCCGTGCTGGTCGTCATGGAAAATGGGAATGTCGCAGCAAGCCTTGAGCTTGCGTTCAATCTCAAAGCAGCGCGGCGCGGAGATGTCCTCCAGGTTGATGCCGCCAAAGCTGCCCGCCAGCAAGCGCACCGTGTTCACGAACTCGTCCACGTCTTTGCTGCGCACGCAAAGCGGCACGGCATCCACATCGCCGAATGCCTTAAACAGCACCGCCTTGCCCTCCATCACCGGCATGGCAGCCTCTGGACCAATGTCGCCCAGCCCCAGCACAGCCGTGCCGTCGGTGATCACCGCAACCAAATTCGCGCGGCGCGTGAGGGCATAGCTCTGGCTGATGTCCTGCTCAATGGCGAGGCAAGGCTGCGCCACGCCGGGCGTGTAGGCCAGCGACAAATCCTCGCGGGTTTCAACCGGCACGCGGCTGACCATCTCAATTTTGCCTTGCCACTCGGCGTGCAATTCCAGTGATTTTGCTGCGTAATCCATATGTATCTCCTTGACGTAAGTATAGAATGTGGTTCGGTGGCGTAATCGCCGCCCGAAACCTTTAAATTAATGCGCTTTTAGACTTTTGTATTGATGCTAGGCATTTCGGACGAGCAAAGCTCGCCCCTACGAGCCATTGGGCCAAAGGCCCTTGCCGCGCGTAGCGGAAAACCCCACGACCTCGGGTCGCGTGCTCGTAGGGACGACCTGTGGTCGTCCGAAAAAACACCAATCACCCCAAAACAAAAGGCTGTTTTAACTTTTTGTATTGATATGTAGCCCGGGTGGCGCGCCCGCCACCCCTACATGTTGCGGCTTGACATCGCCTTGCAGGAGACATCCACCTGTAGGGGCGGCAATCTGCCGCCCGCCCCTGCGGGGAGCAAGTCGCTGCGCTGTGTTCTCGGACAGGTTGCGGAATTACACTTCGGGCGGCTAATAGCCGCCCCTACACGCGAGGCAGTGGTTATCTTAACCGCCCACCCACGCAATCCACGGCAACGGTTAGGGGCATCTCGTGCACGGTGAGTTTGACAATCGCCTCCGTGCCCAAGTCCGCAAACGCGACCGGCTCGGCTTGCACCACGCACTGCGACAGCAACGCGCCCGCGCCGCCCACCGCCGCCAGATACACCGCCCCATGCTCGTGCATCGCATCAACCACCGCTTGGCTGCGCGCGCCTTTGCCAATCATCACCCGCAACCCGGCTTGCAGCAACGCAGGCGTGTAGCCATCCATCCGCGCGCTCGTCGTCGGTCCGGCCGAGCCGATTACCTTGCCCGGCGGTGCGGGGCATGGTCCGGCGTAGTAGATCGTCTGCCCTTGTAGCTCAAACGGCAGCGGACGCCCGGCGGCAAGTAGCTCAATCATGCGTTTGTGCGCAGCGTCGCGCGCGGTGTAAATCACGCCGCTCAGCAGCACGCTGTCGCCCACCCGCAGGCGAGCGATGTCCTGCGTGGCAATCGGGCTTGTGATGTGCATGTAATTGCCTCCTCTTTGCAACTTTTTTGAAAAAAATTGCGCAAAAAACTTTAGTCGCGCTGCGCGCGGTGGGATTTTCATGTGTCAAAAATTGTCCACCGCGAAGCGGCTAGGTTTTTTTGGTTACTTTTTTTGCAAAAAAAGTAACGCCTGCGCGGCGAGCGCAAATCACACCACCGCCGAGCAATGCCGTGTTGCGTGGCAGCCGATGTTCACCGCCACGGGCAGCCCAGCGATGTGCGTGGGGAAGGTCTCAACGTGCACGGCGAGTGCGGTGGTCTTGCCGCCAAAGGCCGCAGGACCAATCCCCAGTGCGTTGATTTCTTCCAGCAGGTCGCGCTCAATTTGCGCCCAAGCGGGGTTGGCGTGCACACTGCCCACATCGCGCAACAGAGCCTGTTTGGCCAGCAGCGCGCACTTCTCCATCGTGCCGCCCACACCCACGCCGATGATCATCGGTGGGCAGGCGTTTGGTCCGGCAGCTTTGGCCGTCTTGAGCACAAACGCCTTCACGCCGTCCAGTCCGTCGGACGGGTTGAGCATGCGCAGTCCGCTCATGTTTTCGCTGCCGAATCCCTTGGGTGCAACGGTGATGTGCAGCGCGTCGCCCGGCACAAGCTCAAGGTGAATGACGGCTGGCGTGTTGTCGCCGGTGTTGATGCGGTCAATCGGGTCACGCACCACGCTGTTGCGGCAATATCCCGCGCGGTAGCCCCGGCGCACGCCTTCGTGTATCGCTTCGGTCAAGCCCGGCGCATGCACTTGCTCACCCATGCGCACAAAGACCACGGTCATGCCGGTGTCTTGGCAGATGGGCAGGTGCTCACGTCGAGCGATGTCGGCGTTCTGCAGCAGAACGTCCAGTGCGTTCACCGCAAGCGGCTGTGTTTCGCACGTCCGCGCCTGCTGCAACGCGGTGTAGATATCGCCGCCAACCTGGGTATTGACTTGCACGCATAGCTGCGCCACCACCTCGGTGACGCGCGCGGCTTCGATGGTTCGTATCATGGCGCTCTCCAATGCTTAATTCTTAGTGCTTAGTGCTAAATGCTTAATTTTTATCGCCCGGGTGGCAAAATTGCCACCCCTACATGCCGCGGCTTGATGAAACTCGCAGAAAACCGTTTCTTGAGCGGCCCTCGCGCGGGCGCGGGGGCTGTCGCCGCGAACGAAACCTGCACATCGCGCCACTGCGGCGCGGCGACTGGGGTGCGGATTTTGCTGCCGCCATCCTCTTAAGCCCCATTCCCCTCCGTGGAGGGGTGCCGTCACAACGGCGGGGTGGTCTTTGCGGCTCGCGGAGCGACGCAACCCGCGCCTTTCAACTCACCAGCACAAACGAGAATGCGCTGTGAGCCCTCAAGCTCACAGCGCCATTGCCGTTGAGAAGTTTTGCTTAGCCAAGCAGCGGTGCCAAGAACGGTGCGATTACGGGCTCCCACAGGAACACGCCGACGCCGACGACCACAGGCAGCCAAGCCCACCACAGTTGTCCGCCAACCCAGCTGACGAACGAACTCAACAGACCCATTGCGTTGTGGCTGCGTGCCATGCTGTTCATGTCGTTGAGCATGCTGTTCACCGAAATGTTCAGGAACAGTTGTGTGCGGGAGGGGTTGAACGCTTGTTGGATTGCCCAAAGGATGAACACGTCTTCCACGTCCCACAGAACGAGAATGTTGCCGGTGCGTGCTGCTTCAGCAGCGGCTCTGTCCAAGTAACGCACAAAACGGTTGTCCATTGCTCTGGGGATGCGGTTCATGTTCGCGCTCCACAGCCAGCCGTCCGGCGAAAGGGTGTCCAGCAGATCTTCCAGCGTGGTGAAGTCTGCCATGATTTCGCGGATTTCTTCGCATGTGAGCACAGGGACTTCGGTTGCGGCGGCATCGCTTGCGGTTGCGCCAATGGCGAACACGCCAAGCAACATCGCCAGAGACAGGATCATTGCTAACGCTTTTTTCATGGTATGTTTCCTCCATTGTTTTTGCTTTGCGTGCTCAGTGCGCGCAAGCAGATAAAGTATATCACATCCGCACGCGCAAGTCAAGCATTTTAGCAAAAGTTGACAGTTTTGTGAACATTGCACAAAAACCCGCAATATCTTTCTACACGAAAACGCCCCTTTTTTCGGCAAAAGAGTTGTTGAAATTCACTGCAAGGTGTGGTATAATAAAAGGTAGACTGAATACAGGAGGACAAACACTTGAATATTCGCAACATCGCACTGGCCGGGCACGGCGGCCGCGGCAAAACCACTCTGGCCGAAGCCATGCTCTATCTCGCCAAAGCCACCGACCGCCTCGGGCGCGTGGGCGACGGCAACACCACCATGGACAGCGACCCCGAAGAAAAACGCCGCCTGGCGTCCATTTCGCTGGGGCTTGCGCCGCTGAACTGGAACAACACCAAGCTCAACATACTCGACACTCCCGGTTTGTTCGACTTCGCCGGTGAAGTCGCGCAAGCCGTGCGCGCCGCCGAAACCACCGTCATCGTTGACGCTGCCGGGCATGGCTACAGCGTGGGCACCGCCAAAGCCTTCAAGGCTGCCGCGCAGCGCAACACCGCCGTGATGTTCGTGCTCACCAAGTGTGACGGCGAAGAGCGTGACTATATGAAAATCTTCAACGCCCTGCGTGAAGAACATGCCACCGAGGCTTGTCCCGTGGTCGTGCCCATCATCCAAGGCGGCAAAACCACCGGCTACGTAGACTTCACCACCGGCAAAGCGTATAAGTACGAAAAAGGCAAAGCCAGCGAAATCCCCATGCCCGACGATGCCGACGTGGAAGCCTTGCACGAAATCTTCAAGGAAACCGTTGCTGGCGCAGACGACGCACTCATGGAGAAATTCTTTGAGGGCGAAGACTTCACCGCCGAGGAAATCGCCGCAGGCTTGGCAAAAGGTGTGGTCGAGCGCAGCATCTTCCCCGTGTTCGCATTGGGTGGATACACCACCGACGCCGTGGATCTGTTCCTCAACATCGTCACCGCCATCGCGCCCGCGCCGAGCAACGAAGGCGTGGAAGACAGCGGACTCAACGCCATTTGCTTCAAGACGGTTGCCGACGCATTCGTGGGCAAGATGAGCTTCTTCAAGGTTGTCACCGGTGCGCTCACCGCCGCCGAGCCTGCCTATAACGCCCGCACCGAAGAAAGTGAGCGCATGGGCAAAATCATCAGCCTGTCCGGCAGCAAGCAAAGCGACGTGCCCTCCATCGTGGCGGGCGACATCGGCGTGGTCACCAAGCTCACTGGCTTCAAAACCGGCGACACCCTCACCAACCAAAAGAAACCGCAAACCCTCGAGGGCATCACCTTCCCCGCGCCCTGCTTGGGCATGGCCGCCAAAGCGCGCAAAAAAGGCGAGGAAGACAAAATCGGCACCGGCATGGCGCGCCTGCGTGAAGAAGACAAAACCCTCAAGTTCGAAATCAACAAAGAAACCAACGAGCAAGTTATCTATGGCCTGGGCGACCAGCACCTTGATGTTGTCATGTCCAAGCTCAAAAACCGCTTCAGTGTCGAAATCGACCTATCCGTACCGCGCGTGGCGTATCGCGAAACCATTCGCAAGAAGGTGGAGAAACAAGGCAAACACAAAAAGCAATCCGGCGGCGGCGGGCAGTACGGTGACGTGCACATCCGCTTTGAGCCCTGCGACGAAGACTTCGTGTTCACCTCCGACGAAGTCGTGGGCGGCAGCGTGCCCAAGCAGTTCTTCCCCGCCGTGGAAAAAGGCCTGCGTGACAGCATCAGCCGCGGCTTTGTCGCCGGCTACCCCATGGTAGGCGTGAAAGCCAACCTCTTCTTCGGCAGCTACCACGCGGTGGATAGCTCCGAGATCGCCTTCAAGATGGCCGCGCAGGTGTGCTTCCGCAACGCCATGCCCGAGGCCGCAGTCACCATCCTCGAGCCCATCGGCACGCTCAAAGTCACCATGCCGGACGAAAAACTCGGCGACATCATGGGCGACATCACCAAGCGGCGCGGTCGCGTGCTGGGCATGGGTGCAGCCGACGAACCCAAGATGCAGCAGCTGGAAGCGGAAGTCCCCATGGCTGAAATGGGCGACTTCGCCACCGCGCTGCGCAGCGTCACCGCCGGGCGCGGCAGCTTCAGCGTGGAGTTCGCGCGCTACGAAGACACGCCCGCCATGGTGCAGCAAAAGGTCATCGAAGAAGCCGCCAAACGCAAAGCGGAGGAGGATTAACATCGCCTCGCTGTGCACGCTTCAACGCCCATAAAACCAAACCCTCAACCCCGCCATATGCTGGTGGGGTTGTTTTTGCGTGCAACCTGCCCCTGCGGGGAGCAAGTCGCTTCGCTGTGTTCTCGGACAGGTTGTGTATTATTACACTTCGGGCGGATTTGCATCCGCCCCTACGTGTTGCGGCTTGGCTTCACGAAACTCACAGAACACCGTTTCCTGAGCGACCCTCGCGCGGGCGCGGCGACTGGGGATGCGGATTTTGCAGCGCGCATTGCGGGTAACATCCACCTGTAGGGGCGGCAACCTGCCGCCCGTGGAGTTTTATGGCAAGCG
>Ga0209755_10000518_pt1 | contig 69871 bp, 73 predicted proteins | sample TergutCo191P1_FD_187301 | JGI IMG/M metagenome (GOLD analysis project Ga0209755, IMG submission 187301) | Cornitermes sp. P1 segment gut microbial communities from Petit-Saut dam, French Guiana - Co191P1 (SPAdes) (version 2) | ecosystem: Host-associated > Arthropoda: Insects > Digestive system...
AACGGAAGCCCGAGCGTTGTTCCTGTAAAACTCACCAGAGTTACAGAAGTAAAATAATTAAAGCGCATGGATAGCCCTGATATTAACCAAGCCCAAGAGGCGCCCGTTCCTCCGTTGATCGAAATGGCGGGGATTACAAAAGTTTTTCCCGGCATAGTAGCAAACGATGATATAACGCTTCAGCTTAAGAAAGGCGAAATCCACGCGCTGTTAGGTGAAAACGGCGCGGGCAAGTCAACTCTAATGAGCATCCTTTTCGGTCTTTATCAGCCGGAGAAGGGTGTCATTAGAAAGAACGGCATAGAATTTAAAATCAACGGACCTAACGACGCGAAAAAACTCGGCATCGGAATGGTTCATCAGCATTTTAAACTTGTTCATAATTTTTCGGTATTAGAAAATATTATTCTCGGCGCGGAGACAACCAGTTACGGAATGTTAAAACTCGATGACGCGCGCAAACAGGTAACGGAACTTTCAAAGCATTATAAACTCGAGATAAAACCTGACGCGCTGATCAGCGATATTACTGTCGGAATGCAGCAGCGCGTTGAAATCTTAAAAATGCTTTACCGCGAAAATGAGATATTGATATTCGATGAGCCGACGGCGGTTCTTACTCCTCAGGAAATTGAGGAACTAATGAACATAATGAAAAATCTTGTCGCCGAAGGCAAGTCGATAATTTTTATCACTCATAAACTTGACGAGATTAAAAACATCGCCGACAGATGCACCGTTCTGCGAGACGGAAAATCGGTCGGCACTGTCGAAATAGCCCGCGTTACAAAAGAAATGCTTTCAAAAATGATGGTCGGAAGAAAAGTAAATCTCACCGTCGAAAAAACCGAGAGTAAACCGGGTTACACAGTTTTAAAAATCGAGGATTTAACCGTAAGAAGCAAACATCACAATAAACCGTTAGTTGATAAAGCAAGCTTTGAAGTGCGCTCCGGAGAAATTGTCTGCATTGCGGGGATTGACGGCAACGGTCAGCAGGAATTAATTCTTTCTATCGCCGGCATTATCGAATCCGAATCGGGGCGCATTATTCTTGACGGCAGCGATATTACGCACAGCAGCATCAGGTCAAGACGTTTCGCGCATATCCCCGAAGACAGGCATAAACACGGGCTTGTATTGGATTACAATCTTGGTTACAACCTTGTGCTTCAAAATTATTTCACCTCACGTTTTCAAAAATTCGGTTTCTTAGATTTTAACGAAATTTATAAATTCGCCGACGAGTTAATTGAATCCTACGACATTCGCAGCGGAAGCGGCTCCCGCACTCTTACGCGCAGCATGTCGGGCGGCAATCAGCAGAAGGCAATCATCGCGCGGGAAATTTCGCGTAACTGCCACCTTATCGCGGCGGTGCAGCCGACAAGAGGACTTGATATCGGAGCCTGCGAATATATTCACAAGCAGCTTGTCACAGAGCGCGATAAAGGCAAGGGAGTATTGTTAGTTTCGCTTGAGCTTGACGAAGTAATGGATGTGAGCGACAGAATCCTCGTTATATTCGAGGGTAAAATCGTCGCTGATGTTAAACCAAGCGAAGTAACTTATCATGAACTCGGGCTTTATATGTCCGGCGTCCAAAAACGGAAAAAAGCATGGAATCAAACTTAAAATTCAGACGCCTGTTATCCGATCCGGCTGTTGACGCGTATTCATCCGTAACAGCGATTCTGGTTGGATTGTTAGCGGGCTTCATAATTCTTCTATTAACTAACGCGTCTCAGGCGATTGACGGTTTCGCGACAATTCTTACAGGCGGATTTTCTAATTTAAATGATCTTGGACAGGTTTTATATTTTGCCACTCCGGTCATTATGACCGGTCTCTCCGTCGGATTTTCGGCGAAGACAGGTTTATTCAATATCGGAGCCGCCGGTCAGTTTATAGTCGGCGCTTTTGCCGCTGTTTATGTCGGCGTTAAATGCACATTTATTCCGGGGAATATGCTCTGGATATCGGCTCTTTGCGCCGCTCTTCTTGCAGGCGCGGTCTGGGGAGCGATTCCCGGAATCTTCAAAGCGTTGTTTAATGTGAACGAAGTTATCTCGTGCATCATGACAAATTATATCGGCATGTACCTTGTTAATTTCCTTGTAACAAGAACGATATATGATTCAATGCGAAATCAAAGTCTTCCGGTTGCAGCTAACGCGAATGTTCCAAGGCTCGGGATGGATAACATTTTCAAAGACGGATATATCGTATCCAGCGCGAACTCAGGGATTTTTATCGCGGTTGGATTTGCCGTATTATTGTTTCTTATTCTTGAGAAAACCGCTTTCGGTTACGAGCTTAAAGCGTGCGGTTTTAACAGCGACGCCGCCCGCTACGCGGGTATCAAACAAAAACGCAGCATCATTTTATCGATGGTGATATCAGGCGCTCTTGCAGGAGTAGGCGGCGCTCTTTTATTTCTTGCGGGTTCTGGCAAAGGCATCACTGTTGTTGATGTCCTTGCTCAAGAAGGCTTTAACGGAATCCCTGTCGCGCTTTTAGGATTAAACAATCCGATTGGAATTATTTTTTCCGGTCTTTTAATCGCTTACTTGAATGTCGGAGGAAACAATATGCAGTTGTTCAGTTTTTCTCCGCAGGTAATCGAAATCATTATCGCTGTAATAATTTATTTCAGCGCGTTCGCTCTTTTTGTTAAAAATTATTTTAACACGCTTAAAAAACAGAGAGGTAACCTCTTATGAATACATTGTATTTTCTCGTACAGCAGACAATGTTTTTCTCGATACCTCTTTTAATTGTCGCGCTCGGCGGAATGTTCGCGGAGCGCTCGGGCGTTATCAATATCGCTCTTGAAGGATTGATGATCTTCGGCGCGTTCGCGGGTATTTTATTTATAAATGCGGTTCAGCAAATCATTCCCGCTTATAGACTTGATGAATTCGGAAGAAATATCGTTATTTCAAGGCACGATATTCTTTTTCTTGCGATGCTGGTTTCCGCGCTGACAGGAGCTGTTGTTTCGCTTCTTCACGCATACGCCTCGATTAATTTAAAAGCGAATCAGATAATCAGCGGAACGGCGATAAACATGCTCGCTCCCGCGCTCGCTATTTACATAGCAAGAACAATCCGCACAGTGCAGCAGGTTCCCTTTGTTAATCAATTCCGCATCGATAAAGTGCCTCTGTTAGGTGACATTCCGGTTTTAGGACCGCTGGCTTTTCAAAATACTTATATCACAACTTATATCGGTTTTTTTATTCTGATATTATCGGCTTATTTTCTGTATAAGACGCGTTTCGGACTCCGCCTGCGCTCCTGCGGCGAAAATCCTCAAGCGGCTGATTCCGCCGGTATCAATGTTTACGCCATGCGTTACGCCGGCGTAATTCTTTCCGGGGCGCTCGCGGGACTCGGCGGACTTGTGTTTGTAATTCCTACATCAACGCAATTTAACGCTGATGTTTCCGGATACGGATTTTTAGCGTTAGCTGTTTTAATTTTCGGTCAGTGGAAACCAGGGCGCATCATCGCGGCTGCGTTTTTCTTCGGCTTAATGAAAGCGATTTCTTCCTCTTACTCGGGAATCAATTTCTTGAGCGCCTTCCCTATTCCAAGTTATGTTTATAAAATGATACCGTACATTGCGACATTGCTTGTCCTCGCCTTCAGTTCAAAAATGTCTCAAGCGCCCAGAGCGGAAGGCATACCTTATGACAAGGGACGCAGGTAATATGGAGAAACAATATCATATAGGTTTTGACGACACGCACGGAGCGTTATACGCCATCCTTCCCGGCGATCCCGGACGTGTGGAAAAAATCGCCTCTTTTCTTGATAACCCGCGCTTTTTCTGCCAAAACCGCGAATACACGACATGGTTAGGTGAAATCTCCGGCAAAACAGTCATGGTAATTTCCACCGGAATGGGCGGACCTTCGACCGCTATATGCGTGGAAGAGCTTTACGCGACAGGCGTGCGCAATTTTATCAGAGTCGGAACCTGCGGCGGAATTGCGCTGCCTGTAACGGGCGGAGACATTGTTATCGCCGCCGGAGCGATTCGTCAGGAAGGAACAACCCGCGAATACGCGCCGATAGAGTTTCCCGCAATCGCTCACTTCGATATAACAACCGCTCTTGTTCAAGCGGCGAAAAACTTAGGTTTTAAATGGCACACAGGAATCGTTCAATGCAAGGATTCTTTTTACGGACAGCACAACCCTGACAGGATGCCCTCAGGTTATGAATTAAAAGATAAATGGGAAGCGTGGAAAAAAGCCGGATGCCTCGCTTCCGAAATGGAAAGCGCCGCGCTCTACATCGTATGCCAAATCCTCGGCGCAAAAGCAGGCTGCGTTCTCAATGTTGTCTGGAATCAAGAGCGCGAAAAAGCGGGAATGAGCAACCCTCATTGCCACGATACCGAAGACGCGATTAAAACGGCGGTAGAAGCTGTGCGAATTTTAATTAATTGTTAAATTGTAAAAATATTTTGTTTATGGCATAGTATCAGCAGGAGCATTATATGTACAAACCTGTTAATACTAAAGTAAATTTCCCAAAACTCGAAGAAGAAGTTCTCAAATTCTGGGAAGAAAATAAAATTTTCGAAAAATCCGTTGAACAGCGAAAAGAAAACAGCGAGTTCGTTTTCTACGACGGACCTCCCTTTGCCACAGGGCTTCCGCACTTCGGGCACTTCGTCCCGAGCACAATCAAAGACATCATCCCCCGCTACCAAACCATGAAAGGCAAAAAAGTCGATCGCCGCTTCGGCTGGGACTGCCACGGACTCCCCGTCGAAAACCTCATCGAAAAAGAACTCAATTTAAAATCAAAATCCGAAATCGAAAAATTCGGCGTCGCCGCTTTCAACGAAGCCTGCCGCGCCTCCGTCCTGCGTTATGTGAAAGAATGGCGCGCCACCATCACACGCCTCGGACGCTGGGTCGATTTCGACAACGATTACAAAACCATGGAAAGCGATTACATGGAATCAATCTGGTGGGTCATGAAATCCCTCTGGGACAAAAACCTCCTTTACGAAGGTCACTATATCCTCCCGTACTGCCCCCGCTGCGCCACTGTCCTTTCAAATCACGAACTAAACCTTGGCGGCTACAAGGACGTTCACGATCCGGCGACAACCGTAAAATTTAAAGTGAGGGGGGAAGTCTCCCCCCGCGCTGCGAACCCTTCGGGTTCTCCGCTTCCCCCCTCAGCGGGGGAGACCCCCGCAACGCCCCCCAACACGTATCTGCTTGCATGGACGACAACTCCCTGGACGCTGCCTTCAAACCTAGCGCTCACTCTTGGTATTGATATCGACTATGTTTTAATCGAAACCGTCCCCAGTCCCCAGTCCCCAGTCCCCAGTCCCGAACATTACATTCTCGCTCAAGCCCGTTTACCGGCGTATTATAAAAACGAAACCGAATACAAAATCATCTGGACAAAAAAAGGCAGCGAGCTTGCAGGTCTTCAATATGAGCCTCTCTTTCCGTATTTCAAAGACGCACCTAACGCATTCCGCACTTTCCTCGGAGACTTTGTCACTACCGAGGACGGCACAGGTATCGTGCATACAGCTCCCGGTTTCGGCGAAGATGACGCTCGTGTTTTAAAAGGAACAGGAATTCCGGTTATTTGTCCTGTAGACGCCGAATGTAAATTCACTTCCGAGGTTTCGGATTTCGCGGGTATCTTCGTAAAAGACGCGGACAAAGCGATAATCGAAAAATTAAAATCAGAAGAAAAACTTTTAAAAAGAGATCAGATACTTCACTCGTATCCGCACTGCTGGCGGTGCGCAAGTCCGCTCATTTACCGCGCGGTCGGATCGTGGTTTGTCAGCGTTGAAAAAATCAAACAGGATATGTTAGCTGCAAACAGTCAAATTTACTGGATGCCATCTCACATCAAGGAAGGACGTTTCGGCAAATGGCTCGAAGGCGCGCGCGATTGGGCAATCAGCCGAAGCCGTTTCTGGGGAAACCCGCTTCCAATCTGGCGATGCGAAGGTTCCTCCGTTAAAGAATCGTGCGGTAAAACAATCTGCGTCGGCAGCCGCGAAGAATTAAAAAAACTCTCCGGCGTCTACCCGGAAGACCTTCACAAACATTTTGTCGATAAAATCACTTTTAATTGCGAATGCGGCGGCGTGATGAAGCGCGTCAGCGAAGTTCTCGACTGCTGGTTTGAATCCGGCGCGATGCCTTACGCGCAAAATCATTATCCGTTCGAGAACAAAGAATTTTTCGATAATCATTTTCCTTCCGACTTTATCAGCGAAGGACTCGATCAAACGCGCGGCTGGTTTTACACGCTCACCGTTTTAGCGGCGGCACTCTTTAAAAAACCCGCATTCAAAAACTGTGTTGTAACAGGTTTAGTGTTAGCCGCCGACGGCAAGAAAATGAGCAAGAGCGAACGCAACTACACAGACCCGAACATCGTAATCAATCAGTTCGGCGCCGACGCGCTTCGTCTCTTTTTAATTCACTCCGCTGTTGTGCGCGCCGACGATCTTCGCTACACCGACGACGGCGTGCGCGAAGTAATGAAGAGCATCATCATTCCTCTTTGGAACGCGTACAGTTTTTTTATCACTTACGCCAATATCGATAAAATTACGCCTGACGGCGCGCCGGAAAAACCCGTTAACCCGCTGGATCAATGGATACTCTCGGAAACTCAAACCCTCGTAGAAGAAGTCAGCGGAGCGTTAGACGCATACGATCTCAGCCGCGCAGTCGATCCAATCCTAAAATTTATTGACCTTCTTAATAACTGGTATATCCGCCGCTCCCGCCGCCGTTTCTGGCGAAGTGAAAATGACAGCGATAAAATCGAAGCATACGGCACTCTTTTTGAAGCTTTAAAAACATTAATCACAGCCGCGGCTCCCTTCATGCCGTTTACAACAGACGCTGTCTGGCAAAATCTGCGGAAAGCAGACGATGCCGAGTCGGTTCATCTTTGCGATTACCCCGCGCCTGACGAAAAACGCCGCGACAAATCTCTTGAAGCGCGGATGGCTTCCGTCATGAACGCGGTTTCAATCGGAAGATCGCTTCGCTCTCAGTACAACATAAAAATGCGTCAGCCGCTTCGCAAAGCCGAACTTGTTACGCGCAATCAGGAAGAGAAAAAATCGTTAATCGAAATGGCGGACATAATCCGGGAAGAGCTTAATGTAAAAGAGATTTTATTTTCCGATAACGAAGAAGACCTCGTCGAGTACGAAGTAAAAGCAAATTTCCGCATCCTTGGCAAAGAACTCGGCAAAGACATGAAAGCCGCCGCCGCGAAAATCGAAGCTCTCTCTCACGCGGAAATTCAAAGCGTGATAGAAGGCTCATCCCTCTCCATCGACATTCTGGGAGAAAACGGAGATCGCGCAATTGAAATCACCGCGGAAAAACTCGACATTCGCCGCAATGAAAAAGCGTCTTTGCGCGTGTTAAATCAAGGCACTCTCACCGTTGGTCTCGATACGGAAATCACCCGGGAACTCAGCATGGAAGGCGATATTCGCGATTTAATCCGCGGCGTTCAAAACACCCGCAAAGAATCCGGTTTTTCTGTCACCGACCGCATCGAGCTTATAATTTTCGGCTCGGACTCTCTCAAAGAAGCGTGGGATAACTTTAGCGTAACAGCCGCCGAAGAAACTCTCGCTGTAAAATACGAATGGAAAAAAATCGAGGGTCAAATCCCTATAGAAGCCGGAGATGATACATGGCTTGTGAAGATAATTAGGAATGTGTAATGAGGAATTTATCATTAGTCATTAGTCATTTAACATTAGTCATTCTCTTTCTCTCCTGTCAGACGGTTCCAATTATTCCGCACGCGCAGTATGAAAAAGCAGACTACGCTCCTTTGGATACAGGCGCTCAGGTTTATATTTTCGCGGACGTCAAAGAATCGCGCGGTATTATTGAAATTCTCCCGATTATTGAATTACAAAATCCGCAAGTTAAGATGATACTCGACAGAACTGATTTTATTGCGGCGGCGGTTTTCGGCGAAGATTCAGGGCGGCGTTTTCAGCTAACGGCGTGGGGAAAATATCCAAGCGCGGCGAACGCCGTTTTCTCTTCAAATAAAAACTGGAAAAAACAAAAAGATCAAAAAAACAGAAATTACTGGCACTCATCCGCGGATAAACTTTCCTTAGCGTTAAACTCAAACAATATAATCGCATCCGCGCGGTTAGACGGCATTCCCGAAAGCCCGTTTGCAGAAGACGCCGGAATTGAAATCCCTGAAGGGTTTAATGAATTTCGCGCTGAAAAAAAATATCAGCGCAGTTTAAATAGCGCATTTGATGAATTTCCCAAAGCGCCGTTTTCCTGCTGGCTTGAAACGCCGGACGACGCTGTTTCGCGTATTTTAAATGAAGCCGGAGTTCCAATCCGTCTGCCTTTCCAAAAATTATTTATTAGCCTTTACAATGATCAACATGCGCAGAAACAATATATTGCAAGAATTTTATTTCAATTCGAGAATATATCTCATGCGCGCGGCACAGCGGCTATCATCAATCTTGCGGGCGGTTTAACCGCCGGAAACAAATTTATCAATTCTCTTTTATTTTTCAATCCTGTAACGCAGGAAGGAAGGAATCTGGAGTTTGTCTCAGCTCCCCTTGACGAAGAAGATATAATAAATATTTTTAAAATGTTTTTTTTGTTTTAAAGAAGACCTATTTAGGACGCAGCGGATCAATAACATCATCTATATTAAAAAGTCTGTCGGCTCTGTTTCTGAAAATCCTAAAATATACTCCATCGATGTTTCTTCGGGTAAAATAAATATGCTGCCGGTGTTCTCTGTAAGAATGTCCGTTGCCGACTCCGAAAAATACATTAAAATCTTTATCGCGTAAAAATTTATGTTTTTCTTCAATCAATTCAACATCGGCGCCGAACGGATATATATATAAATTTGTGTCGCCTAAAATCGGACGAACTTCCCTGTCCCAGCGGTCTGCGTCGTTTATAAACGATGTCATAGATATTTCCTGCAGATTTGGATGCCCCCAGCTGTGCGAGGCGAAACGCCATCCGAGTTCTTTTAATTTTTTTACAACAGTGATTGCATTTTGTTTTTCCTCTTCGTACTCTGACTGGTTTAGTCTATGCGTTGCGTAACCAAGAACGCCTTCATTACCCGTAAGCGCGATAATTCCTCTGGCTCCGCGTACGGAAAAATCAGGATATTTTTTTATAAATTCTTCTAAATATGTTACGGTATCAAGATCGTATGAAACGCTTCCGCCGTTTTTATCATCTGTCCATGCCGCAATATCTCCGTTTTCGTCAATCACCAGTTTATGCACAGTGGCGTATCTTTTTGCGTTTCTGTAATAACTTAAATCGTCAATGGAAATAATCAGCGGATGTTTTCCTTCGGGAATATAAGGTTTTTTATATACGACTCTTTTTATATTATTTGAATTGATAACTTCGTATGCTTCATTTATATCAATCAATACATAATTACTGTCGTATAACGCCTGAAGAATTTTTTTGTATTCATTTGCCGTTACATACCAGTCCAGAAAATGATCCTTTCTGACGCTTTTAAACGCTGTTTCCGGTCTTGCGACCAGCGCATGAAAAAATATGTGAAGCAGCCGCCCTTCGTATTGGATCAATTTTGGTTCGGGAATTGGAATGATTTCATTATTCGCGGTATCTACTATTTCTGTATTAACTATTTCTGTACTAACGCAAGACGGTATCAATAAAACAAAGGCAAGGTAAAGCATAACACAATGACTGATTTTCATGGCTTTTATATTATAATTCATCTTTTTTAAAAATTCTACCGTTTAACTTAACAGATAAGTATTTACATTTAAAAAATATTTCATTATATTTATGTCAGATATGCCAACTTATGAATACGAATGTAAAAGCTGCGGACACGGATTTGAAATTATCCAGTCCATGAGCGAGCAGCCGTTAAAAGACTGTCCTGAATGCGGACAGGAAGTCCGCCGTTTGGTTTTTGGCGGAGCCGGCGTAATTTTTAAAGGTTCCGGTTTTTATTCAACGGATAAAAGTAAAAGCGAAAATAAGTCCGTTAAAACATCAGACACTAAAACGAAATCATCCGCAGAAAATTCATCGGATAAATCCGCGTCTTCTTCTGCGCCTTCTTCAGCGGCATCTCCATGCAGCGAATGTCCGAACAAAGGCACATCCGCCTCCTGCGCATAAAATGAAAAAAAAACCGCGTTTTTTCTGCGATAATTGCGGATATGAGGTGGGAAGCGAAGTAAAAGTCTGCCCTTATTGCGCGCGTATTTTCGCGTCTATCCGCTGTCCTGCCTGCGATTACTCAGGTCCCGATCGAATGTTTCAAAACGGCTGCCCAATGTGCGGCTATTCCGCTCCGCCTCCCTCTAAAACAAAACAACGTATTGCAAACCCTCCCCGCCGGGAGGATAATACTGCGCCGCCGCCTCTTCCTTTCTGGATGTACATTGCCGCTTTTTTTGTATTGATAATAATAATCGCGCTTCTTTCTTTTTTTATTACCCGTTAATAAAAGTCAGCAGCTACTCTTCCCAAAAAGTCACATTACCGGGAAGCACAGTGCTCCAGTACGGATTTAAATTATGATCGGCGTTTTTATAAACTTCATATCTTAAATTAATTTTTTCTCTGCCGCTTCGCGCTCTGCGCACATTTTCCGCCTCGATCGCTTTTGCAAGATCGTCATTCCATGACTTTGGCACAGAAGTATCTTTATCGCCCTGTTCAAGAAGAATACGGGTGTTATCTGCAATTTTATCTAAAAAATTTAAAAATGAAAAATCATCGGCTTTGTAATCATTTTTGAACGCCTGCGCCCATTCTTTTCCGCGCCCGAAGTGACCTGCGCTGTCAGGAAACGCGATGCCGACAGGAGCCCAAAGAACCGTTGTAACAGGTTTTTGTATAATCGTTAAAAAGTGAAGCGCCGCCTGTCCTCCGTTACTGTGCCCCCATAGAACAATTTTTTTAAATTTCTCGGGGAAAGAAATTCTATCCGCCTGTGCAACGCTCGCGTCAAAACGAAAATCGGGACTCTCAAGACTGTTAAACAATTCAACCGCGTTTATCGTGCAGTAAAATTGATGAAGAAAAGACGGCGAAGGAGCAGGCGATGATTGTCCGTATCCGAAAAAATCAGGCGCGATAACAGCCCATCCTTTTTCCAAGTACCTCTTCGCCGGGTTCTCCGTTCCCTTTCCCGTGTAATATTGAGCCGGATTCTGATAGCCCCTCAGCATTATCACAATTCCTTTGATATTCTCCGGCTTTATCGCGGGAACACTCAGTCTCGCGCTCACTGTTAAATTCATCGAAGTAAAAATAACGTTATACGAAATTTGCTGATTATTTTTAAAAGCGAGTTTTTGTATATTAATCGGGCTGGTTTTATATTGATAATTCTGCAGATTCTTTAACGAATAATCATTAACATTCTTATCCTGCGCGGGTAACAGCGCCGCGGTAAATATTAACAGAATAATAATTAGTTTTCTCATATTTAATAAATATCATTATAAATGAAATTAGTAAATATGTAAATTTTAACCGCTATTTCATCAATTGTAAATTAAATTTCTGCGTTAAAATCTCCGTCACTTTATCCGAGAAAAACGCCGGAGCAGCCGGACCTAATTGAATATTTTTTACGCTCAGCGATAATAGAGTCAGTAATATACAAACGGCTTTTTGTTCATGCCACGATAACATTATTGTCAGCGGAAGATCATTCACGCCGCATTGAAAAGCGTCAGCTAACGCGTAAGCCGCGATGATCGCGCTGTACGCGTCATTACACTGCCCCATATCCATGATTCGCGGAAATTCTCCGATAGAACCGATATCAAGATCGTTAAACCTGAATTTTCCGCAGGCGAGCGTTAGAATTAAACAGTCTTTATTTAAATTTTTTACAAAATCAGTATAAAAATCGCGGGCTTCCTGCATGCCGTCGCAGCCGCCGACCAGATAAATATGTTTGATATCTCCGGCTTTTATCGCTTCTATAATCGCGGGTGCATTATTAAGAATTGTTTTACGCCCATAACCTGTAGTTATCGAAGCGCCTCCGTTTTTTCCTGTCAGTTCTTTATCATCATTATAGCCGCCTAAAATGTATGCGTGTTTAATTAAATCGGAAAAATCTTTATGTCCGCAGGAATCAGCGTCTATATGATGAGTATTCGGAAATCGAACCGCCGAAGTTGTATAAACTCTGTCAGCATAACTTTCTTTTACAGGCATAATGCAATTAGAAGTAAAAAGTATAGGAGCAGGTAGTTCATTAAATTCTATTTGCTGATTATGCCACGCCGTGCCGAAATGTCCTTTTAAATTTTTATAATCTTTAAAATGAGGATATCCGTGAGCGGGGAGCATCTCACCGTGAGTATAAACGTTTATATCCTTGCCGTTTACCTGTTCCAGCAGCATCGATAAATCGCGCAGATCGTGACCGGATATTACAATGAACGGTCCTTTTTCGATCATTAAAGATACGTGCGCAGGTTCAGGATCGCCGTAAGCGCCCGTGTTTGCTGTATCAAGTAATTCCATACATTTAAAATTAATTTTTCCAAATTCCATTAATAGATTCAACCACTTATCTAAATCATAATTCCTGTTCATAGCCGCCATGCCTTTGATAAACCAGTTGTCTACTTCATTGTCGCGTTTTCCAAGAATTTGCGCGTGATGAGCATACGCCGCCATTCCGCGCAATCCGAAAAGCAGAGTAGAACGCAGTGACCTTATATCTTCATCTGCGCATTTGTCAGTTCCTATTTTATCAAATAAATTCTGCGGCTCTAATACTGCGTTATTTAATACTTCGTATTTTGTAATATTTAATTCTGTTTTTTTTTCTCTGATTTTTTCCGTAATCGCTTCAATTTTATGCGTATCAAAATTTACATTAGTAACGCAGGAATAAAGTCCGTCTGTGATCAAATCGGACGCTTCCCGCAATGAATGACAAAGCGATATTGATTCTCCCGCGCTGTTCCCGTTTCTGTTTTGCAAACCCGCCGCGAGTGAAATCATTTCACAAGTGAGCAAATCCATAGCTTCGGCAGTATCAGGTTTTTTTCCGCAGACTCCCGCTACTGTGCAGGCGGTTCCTTTTGCCGTCTGCTGACATTGAAAACAAAACATAACAGTCTCCTCTTAAAATAATTATATGATTGTAAAAATTTTCATAGCTTCATAAAAATAAATATAATAGACTGTGAATTTATTTCCGTGGTTATAACCACAAAAGAGAAAAAAATGAATTGTTATGAGAATTATTTTGGTATATTAAAAAAAACCGGATTATTCACAAATATAAATAATGACGATATTTCAACTTTGTTTAACTGCATGGAAGCAATGACGCATAACGTAAGGAAAGGACAATTTGTAATTCTTGAAGGCGATAAACTTGAGTATATCGGCATTGTTCTTTCCGGGCAGCTTAACATCATCCGCGAATATTATAACGGCAGCCGTTCGCTTCTTGCCGCTGTAACTCCGGGCGGAGTCTTCGCCGAAGCGCTGTGCTGCGCAGGTCTTTCTCAAAGTCCTGTTGCTGTAACCGCCGCGGAAGACTCAAGTTTTTTAAAGCTGCGTTTTTCGCGGGTGTTAAACAGCTGTTCAAAATCATGTTTGTATCATAAAGATTTTATAAAAAATTTGCTCAGCCTGATCGCTGAAAAAAATTTATCGCTTCAGAATAAAATGGAAATTATCGGATTAAAAAGCGTCAGAGAAAAAGTTATGCGCTATCTTGAATCATTCGGATCGCAGAATATCACGCTGCCTTTCAACCGCGAAGAGATGGCTGATTTTTTACGCGTAGATCGCAGCGCGCTTTCTCATGAATTAATTAAAATGAAAAATGATAACTTAATTATTTATAGAAAAAATAAATTTACGCTTACGCGCTGATTCGTGCTGAGGAAACATTACTTCATCGTAAACGCGTTTGCGATCATCTCGGCGATTGACACTCCAAGATCGTCCTTCACGCTGATTTTATAAACAGATACGGTGCGACCCTTCGACAAACACTCTGAAGAAGCGGACAGCTTTGTACCTTTTGTGCTCTTCAAAAATGAAATGCTGCACGATTGCCCCACCGTTACCCCGATTTTCTCTCCGCTGACCCATGCCAGATTGCTATGCACCGCGAACGTTAAATCGGCAAGCGTAAAAATCGCTCCGCCTTGAACGCTTAAAACAGAATTTTGATGATTTTCGTTCAATTTTAAACTGCAAACAACGCTTTCCTCGGTAACCGAGTCGATTTCAATCCCGATTCCTGCGGCAAAACGGTCCTTTTTAAAATGATTCCTGATGTGTTCTAAATCGATATTCATGTCTTTCCTATAATATTTCTGAGTATATATTAAAATTATTAAAGTGTCAGTCAATTTTTTTCAAATTTTTTTTATTTCCTCTTGACATTTTTTTTCTTTTTATATAGATTTTTATTTCAACCTCATTTCTTGTGGGGTCAAGGATACGGCGTGTTTCTGTGTCCATAGTTTTTAAGGAGTTTTTGACGAATGCCTACTATTAACCAATTGGTTCGTTTTGGACGGCAAAAGGTTACTTCCAAGACTAAATCCCCGGCTTTAAAATCATGCCCTCAGAGGAGAGGCGTTTGTACCCGTGTAATGACTGTAACCCCAAAAAAGCCGAATTCGGCTCTTCGGAAAGTCGCTCGTGTGCGTTTATCTCATGGTACGGAAGTTACTGCGTATATCCCCGGAATCGGTCACAATTTACAGGAACACTCGGTCGTTTTGGTCAGAGGCGGACGCGTTAAAGACCTCCCCGGTGTGCGTTATCATATCATCCGCGGCGCTAAAGATACATTAGGCGTCACAGACCGCAAACGCGGACGCTCAAAATACGGCGCAAAACGGCCAAAGGCTTAAGGTTATATATTATGGGAAGAAAGAAAAAGACAATCGATAGAGGAATTTTACCCGATCCGAAGTACAACAGCGATAAAATTTCAAAATTTGTAAACAGAATGATGTGGGATGGCAAGCGCTCTCTGGGTTTACGCATCGTTCATGAAGCCCTCGATGTTCTCAAGACAAAAACCGATAAAGAACCGCTTGAAGTTTTTTTAAAAGCTTTAGATAATGTAAAACCGGTAATCGAAGTTAAGTCCAGACGCGTTGGCGGCGCGACTTATCAGGTTCCCGTAGAGATTCGAGAAACAAGACGCGAGGCGCTTTGCATGAGATGGATTATTTCCGCCGCGCGAGCCCGTTCCGGAAAAGGCATGGGAGACCGTCTTGCAGCAGAACTTCTCGATGCGTATAATAACACTGGTACTGCTTTCAAAAAGAAAGAAGATACCCATAAAATGGCAGAAGCTAATAAAGCGTTTGCTCACTATCGGTGGTAAATATCGGTAGTTGTATATAGATAGGTTGGTTTGTTTCCAAACCGCTCATTCATTACGAATGAGAAAGGTGGAACGATGTGGATATAGCTTCACGCTGATTTTCCATTTTATTCGTTTCCCTTCACTTTGTATAATTCTAAACTTTGGTTTAGGAGTTTTATATATACGCGTTTATTAACGCACGGAGAAAAATATAAAATAGTGTTCATTAAGGAGGACACAAATGGCGAAGGATAAATTTATCAGAGAAAAGATCCACATGAATGTTGGAACTATCGGTCACGTCGATCACGGCAAGACCACTCTTTCCGCGGCTATTACCATGCATTGCGCAAGAAAGTTCGGTGACAAGGTAATGAGTTATGATGAAATTGACAATGCTCCGGAGGAAAAAGCCCGCGGTATTACAATTAATACCCGCCACCTTGAGTATCGTTCAGACAAGCGCCATTACGCGCACATTGACTGTCCGGGACACGCCGACTATATCAAAAACATGATCACTGGCGCAGCCCAAATGGACGGCGCTATTCTCGTTGTTTCCGCTCCGGACTCGGTTATGCCTCAGACACGCGAGCACATCATTCTCGCTCGTCAGGTAGGCGTACCGCACATGATTGTTTATCTTAACAAGATCGATCTTTTAGATGATCCTGACCTTGTTGAACTTGTCGAAGAAGAAGTAAAAGACGTTCTTACAGCTAACGGTTTCCCCGGCGACAAAACGCCGATTATCAAAGGTTCGGCATTCAAAGCGATGTCAGAACCGGATAACGCGGAAGCGACAAAAAGCATCGACGAACTCCTTAAAGCGATGGACACGTACTTCCCCGATCCGGAACGCGATTCTGAAAAACCGTTTATTATGCCGATCGAAGACGTATTCACAATTCAAGGACGCGGCACAGTCGTAACCGGAAAGGTAGAACGCGGTGTATTAAAACTTAACGAAGAAGTTGAAATCGTCGGCATTAAACCGACAAAGAAAACCGTTATTACCGGTATCGAAATGTTCAATAAATTACTTGATGACGCGCAAGCCGGTGACAACGTTGGCACTCTTCTTCGCGGTATCGATAAAAAGGAGGTTGAGCGTGGGCAGGTTCTCGCAAAACCCGGTACAATCAAGCCTTACAGTAAATTTAAAGGTCAGATTTATTGTTTATCAAAAGATGAAGGCGGACGCCACAGCCCGTTCTTTACAGGTTACAGACCGCAGTTCTATTTCCGCACCACTGACATTACAGGAACCGTTAAACTTCCGGAAGGCAAGGAAATGGTCATGCCCGGCGATAACTCGGAAATTATCGGCGAATTGATTCATCCTATCGCCATGGAAAAAGGACTTCGTTTTGCTATCCGTGAAGGCGGAAAAACAGTCGCTTCAGGACAAGTAACAGAAATTATTGAGTAATAAATAAAAATGGCGCCGTGTTTTAAGCTTGGCGCCGTTTTAGTTTTTCTGACCACTTTGTCGAAAAGCGGCAAAGCAGTCAGATTTGGAGGAATGATGGCAAAAGATGGAATAAGAGTTAGGCTTCGCGGTTTTGATGTCGAGCTGATCGACCAAAGCGCAAAATCAATCGCTACGGCAGTTCGCAAAGCCGGCGCGAAAGTTACAGGACCTATTCCGCTGCCGACCAGAATAAATAAGGTGACGGTTTTGCGTTCACCTCATGTTAATAAAAAGAGCCGCGAACAATTTGAAATGCGGACACATAAGAGATTAATAGATATTGTTAATCCGTCTGCGGAAGTAATGGACTCATTAATGAAGCTTGAACTTCCCGCCGGCGTTGATGTAGAGATCAAACAATAAACGGAGCGCCATAATGTTAGGGCTTTACGCCAGAAAAGTTGGAATGACTCAGGTTTTTGATGACTCGGGAAATCTTATGCCTGTAACGGTAATAAAGATCAACCCGAATGTAGTCATTGCGACCAAGACAAAGGAAACTGACGGATACGCGGCTGTCGTAGTCGGTATCGATGAGGCGAATAAAAATCGCGTAACAAAACCTGTCGCCGGACAATTCGTAAAGACTCCTGCGGACGAAAAAAGAAGAATTATCAGAGAGATTGATATCACTCCGAAAAAGAAAATTCTTGAGCTGCGCGATTTTGATAAACAAGTAGCGGTCGGTGACAGTCTCGGACTTGAGGTGCTCGAGGGCGTCAGATATGTTGATGTCAGCGGTATCAGCAAGGGTAAAGGCTTCCAGGGTGTTGTTAAACGCTATAAGTTCGGCGGCGGACGCAAAACACACGGTTCAAAATTTCATCGCGAGCCGGGTTCAACAGGACAGAACACTTATCCGCACAGAACTTTCAAAAACAGAAAACTTCCCGGCAGAATGGGACGCGAAAGATCAACGGTGTTAAGTCTTAGAGTTATAAAGACCGATCCGGAAAAACAGCTTATCATGGTTCACGGCGCGGTTCCCGGAATTAACAAAGGGCTTGTGTTTATACGCGGCGCTGTAAAGAAGGGGCGTTAAACATGAATTGTAAAGTATATTCAAAAGAAGGCAAAGAACTTCGCAGTATCAATCTTAACGATAATGTTTTCGGTCTTCCTGTTAACGAAGATTTAATCTGGTACGCGATCAATAACGAGCTCGCTAACCGCCGTCAGGGAAATGCCAGTACTAAAGGACGCGCCGAAGTTCACGGTTCAAACGCGAAACCTTACAAACAAAAAGGAACAGGACGCGCCCGCAGAGGCGATAAAAAATCCCCGATTCTTGTCGGCGGCGGCACAATCTTCGGTCCCAAGCCGAAAGATTTTTCCTACGCAATACCGAAAAAAGCAAAAAGACAGGCGCTTAAAACTATTCTCAGTTTAAAAGCGCAAAGCGATATGTTAAAAGTAATCGAAGATTTTTCTATCGATTCAGGCAAGACAAAAGATTTAACGTCTCTTCTTAATAATTTTAATCCCGGCACACGCACAGTTTTAATTTTAAAAGATGATGATCCAAAAATTAAAAGAGCTGCCGCGAATATTCCCTGGATAAAATATCTTTCTTATAACCGTCTTGAAGCTCACGAATTGTTTTACGGAAGACAGGTATTAATGCTGGAGACTGCCGCGAAGAATCTTAATGAATTTTACGGCGACGACAGCAAGGCGGAGGGAGCGTAATCATGCAGTACGAAGATATTTTGATCGAACCTGTATTAAGCGAAAAATCGAACCAGCTTCGCGAAGAAGGCAAGTATGTTTTTAAGGTAGCGCAGTCCGCTACTAAAACGCAAATTAAAGAAGCTGTAAGGAAATTATTTAATGTGAATCCGATTTCATGTAACACAATGGTTGTCGGTGGCAAGCCAAAAAGGCTTCGCTATCATAAAGGTTTTACTTCTACATGGAAAAAAGCGATTGTAAAGCTTCCCAAAGATGAGAAGATTGCGTTATTCGAGGGCGTATAATTATGGCAATTAAAACATATAAACCGATAACACCGGGAATGAGGCAGTATACAAGTCTTGATTACTCAGACTTGAGCGGCAATAAACCCGAAAAAAGTCTTACCAAAGGCAAAAAATCCGGCTCAGGACGCGATTCGTTCGGACGGATCAGCGTACGCCACAAAGGCGGCGGGCACAAGCGTAAATACAGAGAAATCGATTTTAAACGCGACAAGATCGGCGTTCCCGGTAAAGTCGCTTCTATAGAATACGATCCGAACCGCAGCGCTAACATCGCTTTGATTTTTTACAAAGACGGCGAAAAGCGCTACATCATCGCTCCCAAAGAATTAAAAACAGGAGCAAAAGTAATAAGCGGTCCCGATGCTCCAATCGAGCCGGGTAACGCGCTTCCGTTAGAAAATATTCCGTTAGGTTTTACGGTTTATAATATCGAGCTTACTCTCGGGAAAGGCGGACAAATGGCGCGTTCTGCGGGAGCCGGAGCTCTTATCGCCGCGAAAGAAGGAGACTATGTAACAATTAAACTGCCGTCCGGTGAAATGCGCATGGTATTTAAAAAATGTTACGCGTCAATCGGCAGCGTCGGCAATGAAGATCACATGAACACAACGATGGGCAAAGCCGGTCGCAAACGCTGGTTAGGCGTCCGCCCGACAGTCCGCGGTATGGCGATGAACCCTGTCGATCACCCGCACGGCGGCGGTGAAGGAAGAAGCAAAGGTATCCACCCCGTGAGTCCATGGGGACAGCCCACTAAGGGATTTAAGACCCGCAAAAAACATAAACCTTCTTCAAGGTTTATTGTCAGCCGCGGTAAAAAAAAGTAGGAAGGGAGTATGTCAAGATCTGTTAAGAAGGGTCCTTTCATAGAAAAGAGCCTGTATAAAAAGGTATTGGAATTGAGTAAATCGGGAGAAAGGAAAATGATAAAAACCTATTCCCGCTGCTCGACTATTATTCCCGAAATGGTAGGCGGAACAATTTCTGTTTACAATGGAAAGATTTGGGTTCCTGTTTATATCACAGAAAACCTTGTCGGTCATAAACTCGGCGAGTTCGCTCCTACACGAATTTTCCGCGGGCACTCCGGCTCAGATAAAAAGGCTGCGGCAAAATAGGCGGAAATATGAAAGAAAAGAAAACCGGTTACAGAGCGATAAGTAAATTCCTGATTGGATCTCCTTTTAAGATCAGACCTGTCGCCGACCTTGTGCGCAGAAGGACTTATCCGGATGCGATTTCCATTCTGGAAAATATGCCTCATAAAGGAGCTAAGCTTATCCGCAAGACCGTTAAGTCGGCGGCGAGCAACGCGTTATCTGATAATAAAAAATTAGACGAGGATATGCTTTATGTACGCGAGATATATATTGATGAAGGTCCCCGGCTCAAAAGAGTCTGGTTCCGCGGCAGAGGCAGGGCGGATATGCAGGTAAAAAGAATGTGTCACATAACAGTAGTTATTGATGAAGCGAAAGGCGCTGCGGAAGATGATAGCGGTAAATCCGCGAAAAAGGCGGCTAAATAATGGGACAGAAAGTAAACCCGACAGGATTAAGAATCGGTATTAATAAAACATGGGGTTCCCGCTGGTATGTAGATCCGAAAGATTACGTTGACGCGTTGCATGAAGACCTTTACCTGCGCAAACTTATTTTAGATATGCCTGAAACAAAAGGCGCCGACATCGCGGAGCTTGAAATAATCCGGCATCCGCAGCGCATTACAATCACTATTCATACAGCGCGCCCCGGCGTTATCATCGGCGTAAAGGGCGCTAATATCGAAAAAATCGGAAACGATTTACAAAAGAAGATAAATAAAAAAGTTCAAATAAAAATTAAAGAAGTCAGAAATGCCGATAACAACGCGCAGATCGTCGCTCAGAATATCGCGCGCCAGCTTTTAGCAAGATCGTCTTTCAGAAGAACAATGAAGCAGGCGATCACTAACGCGATAAAAAAAGGCGGCGCTCAGGGTGTTAAGGTCAGACTTTCAGGACGGCTTGGAGGGGCTGAAATGTCCCGCACCGAAGAAGCGAAAGAAGGAAGAATCCCTCTTCATACTTTACGCGCGGATATCGATTACGGTTTTGCCGAAGCGCACACTCCGTTTGGATCAATCGGCGTTAAGGTATGGGTTTATAACGGCATGAAGTACGGCAAAGAACAAAAAGAAGACGCAGGCGCTCTTGTCCGCAAACGACGCGACAGAGCTCCGGCAAGAGGTTAAGAATTATGCAGAGTCCAAAACGTGTAAAGCGCCGCAAGGTTCAGAGGGGCAATATGCCCGGGAACGCCACAAGGTGCAACAATGTTGTGTTCGGCGATTTCGCTCTTGTCGCTTTGGACAGGATGTGGATTACTAACCGGCAGATAGAAGCGGCGCGTATCGCTATAAACCGCCATGTAAAACGCGGCGGAAAAATGTGGATTAGAATTTTCTGTGATAAACCGTTTTCGAAAAAACCGGCGGAAACCCGCATGGGTAAAGGAAAAGGAGCTCCCGAATACTGGGTAGCGGTTGTAAAACCGGGAACAGTAATGTTTGAACTCGGCGGCGGTATTACAAGAACGTTAGCTGAAGAAGCTATGGCTTTGGCAGGATCAAAACTGCCGATTAAAACTAAGTTTGTTGCCCGCAGCGATATGGAACTTGGGGCTTAGGAGGAAGGATGAAAAATTCATTCAAGAACTTAAGTTATCCCGAATTAAAATCAAAACGGGACGAGCTTAAAAAGAAATATATGGAGCTGCGCTTTAAGATGGTAATAGGACATGTTGATAATCCTTTACAAAAACGCACAATGCGCCGTCAGATCGCGCGTCTTAATACTTTGATAACCGCTCATGAGATAACTGAACGAAAAGCGGCTGGCAAAGCGGCGGGGGATAAATAATGTCAGAGTTAAGTGTAAAAGCAGAAAGCGGTAAAAAAGAATTTATCGGATTAGTAAAGAGCGATAAGATGGAAAAAACAATTGTTGTTTCAATCGAAACATTAAAACTCCATCCTCTTTATAAAAAATATGTTAAACGCGCCAAAAAAGTTAAAGCTCATGATGAAAAGAATGAAGCTAAAATCGGCGATCGTGTCCGTGTGATTGAGTGCAGGCCTATCAGCAAGGAAAAATGCTGGAAGCTTGTAGAAATTATTGAGCGCGCCAAATAAGGGAGATATAAAATGATTCAAGTAGAAAGCTTCCTGAATGTGGCGGATAATTCAGGCGCGAAACTGGTTCAGTGCATCAAGGTATTAGGCGGAACAAAACGCAGATATGCCGGCATCGGCGATATCGTTGTTGTCGCCGTAAAAGAAGCGCTGCCTACATCGACTATAAAAAAAGGAACAGTTGAGAAAGCGGTAGTAGTTCGCACTCATAAAGAATACCGCCGCCCCGACGGAACTTATATCAGGTTTGATGATAATGCGTGCGTTATTATTGACGCTGCGTTAAATCCCAAAGGTAAGCGTATCTTCGGACCTGTGGCGCGTGAATTAAGAGAAAGAAGCGAGTTTATGAAAATCGTATCTCTCGCTCCGGAGGTTTTATAATTATGGCAGAAGCATTGCATAAATTTAAACTTAAAAAAGAAGATACAGTCGAAGTAATCGCCGGAAAAGACAAAGGGAAACGCGGCAGGATTTTAAAAATTCAGCGGGATAATGACAGAGTTCTCGTCGAAGGTATAAACATGGTTAAGAAGGCGAAGAAGAAAAGAAAACAAAACGACCGCGGCGGAATTATCGAGATCGAAGCGGCGATTCATTCTTCAAATTTGATGGTGGTATGCAAAAAATGCGGACCGACTCGTATCGGTTATAAACTTGACGGCGATAAAAAAGCGCGTGTCTGCAGGAAATGCGGGGAGGCTCTGTAATGGATAAAAACAATGCACCGGGCGCAGCTTCGGTACCGCGCTTAAAAAAGATTTATAAGGAACAAATCGCTCCTGAATTATTCAAAGAATTTGAATATAAATCCGCCATGCAAATTCCAAAGCTCGAAAAAATTATCGTAAGCATGGGTGTCGGCGAAGCGCTTGTAAATAAAAAACTTTTAGACGCGGCAGTCGATACATTAACTCAGATAACCGGACAAAAAGCGGTTAAAACAAAAGCGCGCAAGAGTATCGCGAACTTCAAGATCAGAGCAGGTCAGGAAATCGGCGCGAAAGTTACTCTTCGGGGCGCTATGATGTATGAGTTTTTTGACAGACTCGTAAATGTCGCTCTTCCGCGCGTTAAAGACTTCCACGGCATTAATCAAAATGCCTTTGACGGTCACGGTAATTATTCTTTGGGAATTGTAGAGCAAATTATTTTCCCGGAGATCGATTTTGATAAAATAGAGAAAGTAGCCGGTTTAAATATCGCTATCGTAACATCGGCTAAAACAGACGCGGAAGCGAAAGCATTCCTTTCCAAGTTTGGAATGCCTTTCAGGAAATAGGGGGTAGAAGGAAGAATGGCGCGAAAAGCAATGATAATTAAAGCGCGGCGGACTCCGAAGTATAAAACACGGAAAGTGAACCGCTGCAGGATCTGCGGAAGACCAAGAGGTTTTTTGCGGAAATATGAGATGTGCCGTCTTTGCTTCCGAAAACTCGCAAGCGAAGGGATGATTCCCGGCGTCACAAAATCAAGTTGGTAGGAGATTAGGATGAGCGTATCAGATCCCGTAGCGGACATGCTGACAAAGATACGGAATGCCGGCATGGCAAAGCATGAAAAAGTAGATATTCCCACCTCCAGACTTAAACTTGAAATTGTCAAGATTTTAAAGACAGAAGGGTATATTAAAAATTTTAAAAAGGCAAACCAGGAAGGAGCGAATGTGATTCGGGTTTTCCTTAAGTACGATGACAATACCGTTCCGATAATTCACGGTATCGAAAAAGTATCAAAACCGGGACGCCGTGTTTATATGGGGTATAAATCTATGCCGCGTGTTTTAAACGGCTACGGAACTTTGATCGTTTCTACGTCTCAGGGTGTAACAACGGGTAAAAAGGCTGCTGAAAAAAAAGTCGGCGGCGAAGTAATTTGTACCGTATGGTAAAACCAGCGGTGTTAAACAAGTTTGGTAAAAAGGGTTAAGAGGGTTATATGTCGAGAATCGGAAAAATACCTGTTAAGGTTCCAAGCGGAGTTAAAGTAGCGTTTCAAAATGACGAGATGCTTGTAGAAGGTCCCAAAGGAAAACTTAAACAAAAGTACCACCCGGTCATCAGCTTTGAAATTAAAAGCGGCGAGATAATCGTAAGCAGAGCCGATGAAGAAAAGCAGACAAAAGCGTTTCATGGTTTGTATCGTAATCTGCTTAATAACATGGTTACAGGCGTTTCCGCCGGTTTTAATAAATCGCTGATCGTGACAGGCGTTGGCTACCGCGCTGAGGTACAGGGAAAACTCCTGTCAATGAGCCTTGGATATTCAAATGATATTTTTGTCGCGATTCCAGAAGGTCTTTCTGTTGCAGTTGATCAGAGCGGAAAGATTACGATAAACGGAATTGACAAACAGCGTGTCGGTGAATTCGCAGCCCAAATTCGCAAGTTAAGAGGACCAGAGCCGTACAAGGGTAAAGGCATCCGTTATGATGATGAAATCATCAAGCGTAAAGTCGGCAAGTCGGGGGTAAAATAAAACCATAGGTTTTAGGTAGGGTATATGTTACAAAAAATGCTTGAAAAAGACAGAAAGAGGCTCAGAAGAAAAATCCATATCCGAAAAAGGATTTGCGGAACCGCGGAGCGTCCGCGGATGACAGTTACAAAAAGTAATCGCAGTCTTTCTGTTCAAATAATCGATGATATTAAAGGTCACACTCTTGTTTCGGCTTCGTCTTTGGAAAAAGATCTGAAAAATATTAAAACAACTGTCGCGGGAGCCGGACAGTTAGGTGAAGTTATTGGAAAACGTCTGTTGGAAAAAAACATCAAGACAGTTGTTTTTGATCGCAACGGATATTTATATCACGGAATTATTAAGGCATTAGCCGACGGAACCCGGAAAGCGGGAATCAATTTCTAGGGGGAAAAATGGCAAAATCGAAAGATATGACAGAAGAAACAATCGCTGAAAATACATCCGCGGAAAAGGAAATTGATACAGATTCCGATACTGTCGAAGCTGCGGCGGAAGAAACCCGCAGTCATAGAGGCGGCAGGCGCGGAAGAGGACGCGATCGCGCAGACAGAGAGCCGGTCGAAAAAGAATTTATCGAGAAGCTCGTAAAATTAAACAGAACAGCGAAGGTCGTAAAAGGCGGACGCCGTTTTTCATTTTCGGCGCTTACAGTTATCGGCGACAGAAAAGGAAAAGTCGGCTATGGTTTCGGCAAAGCTAATGATGTTTCAGAGGCTATCCGCAAGAGCATCGATAAAGCGAAACGCAACATGATTCAACTGCCGGTTAAAAACGGAACAATTCCTCATGAAGTAATCGGGCTTTTTAAAGCTTCTCGTGTGCTTTTAAAACCTGCTTGCTCGGGAACCGGAATTATCGCAGGCGGTCCTGTGAGAGCGATCATGGAAGCCGGCGGAGTAACCGATGTGCTTTCAAAATCAATCGGATCATCGAGTCAATATAACGTGGTCAAAGCGACTTTTGACTGCATCAGTAAAATGATGGATCCGCGTACAGTTTCAAGAAACAGGGGCAAGTCCCTAAGCGATATGTGGGGTTAGTATGAAGCAAGCTTCATATTCGATTTTTATGCGCGGCTATGCAGCCACGCTTGGGTGAGGTTAGTATGGCAAAGATCAAGATAAGCCTAAAGCGCAGTACAATTGGTCAGATTCCGAAACACAGAGCGACAGTGCGTTCTCTGGGGCTTCGCAAGATTGGCTCAAGTACAATTCAAGAAGATACGCCGGCAATTAAGGGAATGATCAGGGCTGTCTCCCATTTGGTTTCAGTAGAGGATGTAAAATAATGGCGCATGATTTTAATTTGCACGCTCCCGAGGGCGCGAATAAAAAAAAGAGGATACTCGGTCGCGGTCAGGGTTCAGGTCGGGGAACCACAGCCGGTAAAGGCAACAAAGGACAGAAAGCGCGTTCCGGCGGAAAAACCTATGTCGGCTTTGAAGGCGGTCAGATGCCTCTTTACAGAAGACTAGCTCACAGAGGTTTTTCAAATTATCCGTTTAAACAAGAATGGCAAATTGTTAATCTCGGCGAGATTGATAAACGTTATGAGTCAGGCGAAACTGTAGATCAATCTTCTTTATATAAGAAAGGGCTTGTGAAAGACGCTCTTCCTGTTAAAGTTTTAGCTAACGGCGATTTATCAAAAAAATTAAGTTTTAAAGTTGACGGCGTTTCTGCTTCGGCAAAAGAAAAAATTGAAAAAGCGGGAGGAGACGTAACAGTTATTCCTCAGCCCGAAAAAGCGCGCCCCAAAAATAAGGCTAAAGGGAAATAATAAATGGCTAATCCCGTAATTGGAATGTTTAGAATTAAAGAACTGCGCGAGCGGATTCTCTTTACTTTCGGAATGCTTGTTGTATTCCGTATTGGCGCGATTTTTCCCATTCCCGGAATAAATGTAACAGTGCTTAAAAATTATTTCGAGATGGGAGCTTCCGGCGGCGGAAACCCGATTGTAAATTATCTGGACTTTTTTGCCGGCGGCGCATTCTCAAACTTCTCCGTATTCATGCTTGGAATTATGCCTTATATCTCTATGTCGATCATTATGCAGCTTCTTTTAATTGTCTTCCCGACTCTTAAAAAAATATCACAGGAAGACGGCGGTAGAAAGAAAATTCAAAAATGGCAGCGCTACGGAACAGTAGTTGTCTGTCTAATCCAGTCATTCGCGGTTACGCAGTACGCGCAGGTAATTTCCCGCAGTACTCCGGAACCTTTATTAAATATCAATATGATGTCGTTTACGCTGATAGCGATGTTAACGGTCACTACGGGGACAATATTCCTTATGTGGATAGGAGAGCAGATTACAAAGCGCGGTGTTGGCAACGGCATATCGCTTTTAATCTACGCCGGTATTGTCGCGCGTCTTCCTGTCGCTGTTATCGAATTATTCAATTTAATGAGAAGGGGCGATATTAACGCAGTGTTCGTAATTGTCGTTCTTGTAATGTTTGTCGGCATCGTAGCGCTGGTTGTATTCGAGCAGCAGGGGCAGAGAAAGATTCCTGTTAATTACGCTAAGCGGGTTGTCGGCAGAAAAATGTTCGGAGCGCAGAATACGTACATCCCGTTTAAAATAAATCCGTCCGGCGTTATTCCCGTAATCTTCGCGTCATCAATTTTAATGTTCCCGCTTCAAATCGCCCAGTCTCTCGGCGGCACTGCAAGCTGGCTGACATCAGTTTCAAACGCGTTAAATCCTCAGGGGCTTTTGTATAACATTTTATATGTTGTTTTAATTGTATTCTTCGCTTATTTCTACACGCAGGTTACTTTAAACCCGATTGAAATAGCGAAACAGATTCGAGAAAACGGCGGATCCATTCCCGGAATCAGAAGCGAGAAAATCGAAGAACATCTCACGAAGATTCTGAACCGCATCGTTCTTCCCGGATCATTATATTTGGCGTTTATAGCTGTAACTCCGACTCTTATTCAGCTGGCGTTCAGGATTCCGGCGTCTATCGCATTCCTGATGGGCGGCACTTCGCTGCTCATTATGGTAGGTGTCGGTTTGGATACAATGAAACAAATCGAAGGTTTATTAAAGATGCATCATCATGAAGGTTTGGTAAAGCGCGGCAAAATACGCGGCAGGAACTTGTAAAAGTTTCTATTTTAGGAGAATATGTATGAAAGTCAGAACGAGCGTAAAACCTATTTGCGATAAATGCAAGATCATTAAACGCAACGGGATTGTCCGCATTATTTGTTCAAATCCTAAGCATAAGCAAAAACAAGGTTAAGGTAAGGAGTTATAATGAAACTTCGTTTCATTTTCGATTTAAATTCGCGGCTAAAGAGCCGCGTAAAGTGAGGTTGTATGGCGCGTCTTGTGGGAGTTGACCTCCCTAATAAACATGTAAATATTGCGTTAACTTACATTTTCGGTATCGGAAGATCAAGCGCAGACGAGATTATCGAAAAAGCGAAACTCGATCCGATGAGAATGATGAACGATCTTTCTCAGGAAGAACTAAACGAGCTTAGAAACATCATCGAAAGCGATTATAAAGTTGAAGGACGGCTTCGCACCGAAGTTGCGCTTAACATTAAACGGCTTATGGATATCGGCTGTTACCGCGGACTGCGTCATCGTAAGGGACTGCCTCTTCGCGGTCAGCGGACAAGAACTAACGCTCGTACCCGCAAAGGCAAGAAGAAAACTGTTGCCGGCAAGAAGAAATAGCGAATAAAATCTGGAGGAATAAGTGGCTGCTGCTGCAAAAAAGAAAAAAGAGAAAAAATCAGTATATGAAGGTAATGTCTATATTCAGGCGACTTTCAATAATACGATTGTTACAATTACCGATATGATGGGAAACACTGTTTCATGGGCAAGCTCAGGTATGCTTCAATTCAGAGGAGCGAAAAAATCAACGCCGTTTGCCGCGCAGTCGGTCACTGAAACCGCCGCTCAAAAAGCGCTGCAGGCAGGGCTTCGCGAAGTGCATGTGTTTATAAAGGGTCCCGGTATCGGCAGAGAATCAGCTATCCGGCAGTTAGGCGTTATGGGTATCAAAGTTAAATCGATCAGTGATGTTACGCCGATTCCGCATAACGGATGCAGACCGAGAAAAACCCGCCGTATATAGCGGGCGTTTAATGAAATTTTAGGGGAGTAGGAATATGGCAAGATACACCGGCCCTGTTTGCAGAATGTGCCGTGTAGAACAGAAAAAATTAATGCTCAAAGGGAATCGCTGCAAAAGCGATAAATGTCCGATGAATAAAAAACGCTCCGCGCCTGGAAAGGATCCCAAGTCCCGCCCCGGCAAGAGATCGGACTACGGAGTACAGCTGCGCGAAAAACAAAAACTTAAAAGAATCTACGGAATGCTGGAAAAGCAGTTCCGTCTCTTTTTTGATCGCGCGCAAAGAATGCCCGGCATCACAGGTGAAAATCTTTTTATGTTACTGGAAAGGCGTCTTGATAATGTCGTATACAGACTGCGGTTCGCTTCTTCCAGAAGTCAGGCAAGACAGCTTGTGCTTCACGGTCATGTGCAGGTGAACGGACAAAAGATCACTATTCCTTCATATATTGTTAAACCGGAAAATGAAATCAGTATCGCCGAAGGAAGCAAAAACATGACTACCGTAAAAGAAGCTTTAAGGGAATATGGTAAATCCGGCGTGATGCCTTGGCTCAGTTTAGATCCGGACGCGATGAAAGGCAAATTCTTGGCGTCTCCGCGCCGCAGTGATATCACTGATCTTGGAGACATAAAAGAACAGATGATTATCGAATTATATTCTAAATAAGGAGTGGGACCATGGCTCGTAAGAATCTTATGCAAGGTTTCAAACGCCCGAAAAGCGTTACATTTGAACACAGCGAACTCACTCATGATTACGGAAAATTTTCCGCCGCTCCGTTTGAACCCGGTTTTGGCACAACAGTCGGCAATACATTACGTCGAGTTCTCCTTTCTTCGATACAAGGATACGCGATTACCGCTGTCAGAATTGAATCAATCGACGAGAACGGAACCGCTCATAATGTGTCCAGCGAATTTGAAACAATTCCCAATATCGTAGAAGATACGCTGGAAGTGATTAACAACCTTAAACAGATCCGCCTTAAATTGCCTGAAGACGCCGAGCAGGATGTTCTTTTATTTGAATGGAACGGCAAACAGGAAATAAAGAGCGATGATTTTTCCCGTCCCGGACAAGTCGATGTTTTATCATCAGGTCAGCACATAATGACTTTAATGGATAACGCGAACATCAGGTTTGAAGTTCAAATCGATCTTGGCAGAGGTTATGTTCCGTCGGAAGTTAATGAGCGTTACATCGAAGTAATCAATACAATTCCTGTAGACGCGATTTTCTCGCCTGTTAAAAAAGTGAAGTTCAATGTTGAATCAACGCGGGTAGGACAGCGCAATGATTATGACAAGCTTGTGCTGGAAATCTGGACTGACGGAACTGTAAGACCGGAAGACGCGCTTGCCGAATCGGCAAAAATCGCCAAAGATCATTTTTCTGTTTTTATCAATTTTGATGAAAATAATCTGGGCATCGAGGATGAGCTTGATGATGAAAACGATCACATCAGAAAGATTTTAAACATACCGGTTGAGGAGCTTGAACTTTCTGTTCGTTCTTCCAATTGTTTGAAAAACGCAAATATCAAAACAATCGGCGAGCTTACGCGAAAAACCGAAGATGATATCGCAAGAACGCGCAATTTCGGGAAGAAATCGCTTATGGAAATTAAAGAAAAACTTAAAGAATGGAACTTGAGTCTTGGAATTACAGATTTAAATGTCCTGAAGAATGTTCACATGGATAATAAAGAAAAGGAAACAGACAATGAAGCATAAAAGAGGTTTTAATCCGCTTCAGCGGATGTCGGCGCACAGAAAAGCGCTGCATAGGAATATGGTTACGTCTCTCTTCAGGCAGGAACGGATACAGACGACAAAAGCTAAAGCTCTTGAGATTCGCCGCACAGCGGAAAAAATGATTACCCGCGCTAAGGAAGATTCTGTTCATAACAGACGAATTGTTTCCAGCCGGTTATTTGACGAAGGCATTGTCGCGAAACTTTTTACAAATATCGCGCCGCGGATGAAAGACAGAAACGGCGGCTATACGCGCATTATAAAACTCGGGGAGCGCAAAGGCGACGCGGCGGAAGTAGTTATTCTTGAACTTGTTGATTATAAACTCGATACAGACGAGAAAAAGAAATCGAAAAAGAGCGATGAAAAATCCGCCGCTAAAGGCGGCAAGAGCGAGAAGGGGAAATAAATGTCTAAAGCGCACAGAGGTAAAGGAATCAGAGAGTTATTCGCCCACGGACGCGGAAAATGCGTTGTATGTGAAAGACGCAATATAAAGACTTTATACGAGCAGGAAGCCGACGGGAAAAAATTTAAGATATGCAAGACATGCAAAGCGGCGATAAAAAACGGCAATAAAAAGCTGCCTGCCGGGGAAGTTAAAGCCGCAGAGTAAGAAAAATATTTTTATGAACTGAAAAGGGGAATTCATATGAGTAGCATTAATATTACAAGCGGTAATTTTGAATCTGAAGTTTTACAATCATCCGTTCCTGTGTTAATTGATTTTTGGGCTCCGTGGTGCGGTCCTTGTAAAATGATTGGTCCTGTTATCGATCAGATCGCAAATGAATATTCCGGCAGGCTAAAAGTTTGTAAAGTAAATATCGATGATGAAGGCGATCTCGCGCAGCAGCACAGTATTTCTTCCATTCCTTCATTAATAGTTTATAATAAAGGTGAAATGGCGGCTCAGAAAAACGGAGCCGCTCCAAAACATGATATAGAATCTTTGTTTAAAAATTTAATTTAAAATAATCTAAGTAACTTTTTCACGGTTTCCTCTCAATTATATCTTTTTGTATTATTTACTGTCCCGGGTGTTGCGCTGCTTGTCGCGGTAATATACCAATTTTCCGCCTTGTTTGTATTCTCGGCGCTTTCGTCGCGGCAGATAGTGCGGGTGCTTGTTGTTCCGGCGCTTATGAACGCGTCGGCGGGTCCGGGGACTTCGCCGCCTGCTGACTGCCATGCGTTATTCAAAAATAAAAATGCCGCTTTTTCCGCGAAATAATCTTTAGTCCACCAAGGGTCTGCTTTTTCCGAGATGACTACGGCGTTTAGAACTTTATCATCCTGATTTAAAACATATACCATTGATGTTTTATGCAGTATCTTTGATGTTCCGGGAATCCAGAAATCCCGCGCAGAAGATGAATTAGTTCCGCCTGATTCGTTTAAGTTGCTGCCGTATTCGTTTTTGCTTGCGGGATCGTAGGTGCGCAGATGAAGAACAACATAATCATTTTTTTTGACTTCGACAGGAGAAAACTCGTAGATTGTTTCTTTTGCGGCGGCGGAATTGCCGTTAATAAATACTCTCATCCCTCCGAGATTGCCGTCTGATTTCATTTTGAATTCAATAAACTCCGCTTTTCTGACGCTGTTAGTGTTTGAATACTCGGTACATAACTCATTGATTACAAGTTCGGGCATCCGGTTGTTTCTTGCCCGCAAAGATACTAACACATTGATCGAGTTGCGTTTTTCGTCTTCGACAAGCAAGTCTACAGTTAGTAATTCTCCGGGAGCCGTTTTTTCGTTAAGAATGATTCTTACAGTGCTGCCGTTTTCTATCGACGAAACAGACAGTTCCGGAGTGAAATTACAGGTTTTCACCTTTACCGGTCCGGAAAAAACAAACTCAACCTCCTCTTCCGAAACCGCTCTGCATTTTTCAAAGGTGAGCGGCTGTGAACTGCCTCCGTTTATCCGCATAGATACAGAAGCATCCGGTGTTGAACAAGCGCAAGCCATAATTACAGCGCCCAACAACAATAAGTAATTTTTCATATTATTACCTCCGCTTATATATGGCATGAAAATACCGTTTTGCATGACCGAAAATTAAAAAAATTAATTTTTTTTATAGCGGGAAGTGATCTTTTCTTCGTCTAGACACTAAATTATCAAAATGATATAATTTTTTATTCAATTAATGATATCAGAGGTAATTTATGGCTAAAAAACCCGAAGAACAAAAAAAAGAGTCCGGTTTTTCCGAGATTATAGAAAAATTTAAACAAAATCCGGGAATCTATATAGGGTCTGTTGTTATTTTAATTTTGGTTACCGTTACATTTATCGGCGGCGATTTCATTTCCGGCGGCGGTTTAAACAAGAGTGAAGATTATACATTCGGGTCTTACGGTAAAGAACCGATTAATTATGTTCCCGGGAATTATTTCGCGTTAAATTATGAAAATATTTCCAAGTATTATCAGTCGCAGGGAATGGATATCAGTGATTTTAGAATTGCGTCGCAGCTTTGGCGTTTCGCGTTTGAAGAGGCTGTCTCTCACACGGCAATTTTACAAATAATGAAAAATTCTAATTATTCGGTTCCCGATAATATTGTCGATCGCGAAGTCGTCAAGATGGATATGTTTAAAGATGAGTACGGACGCTTCTCCCGCGATTTATACCGGCAGATTTCTGAGACAACGCGATTATCAATCTGGCGGCAGAAAAAAGAAGAACTTATCAAAATGATGTATCTCAGTGATTATGGGAGTCTTCTTAAAACAAAAGGCGAAATCGATTTTATCGCCGGATTATCAATGCCGACGCGGACATTTGATATGGTGTCTTTCGTTATTGACGGTTATCCTGATGAAGAATATTTATCTTACGCTAAGGAAAACGCAAATCTTTTTAACTCGATTCATTTATCGAGGATTACCGTTAATTCAAGTGAAAGAGAAGCGAAAAGAATTTTTCAATCTATTAGTGACGGTACTATCACTTTTGAAGACGCGGCGAGAAATCATTCGCAGGATAATTATTCCGATATGGGCGGCGATATGGGAAATCGTTTCTTTAACGAGATAGACACTGAGATTCCGGATTCGGCGGCACGCGCTTTAATTTTTAATCTTCGCAAAGGCGATATAAGCGATATTATGCAATTTGGAGAGAGCTGGACTTTTTTCAGAGCTGAGAGTGATGTAACATTTCCTAATTTTGAAGATGAAACAATTTTGGAAAGAGTGCGCTCTTATGTCAGGAATTTTCAAAGAGGCAGAATGGAAGATTGGGCAATTGCCAAAGCGAATGAATTTATTAAAGAAACTGAGGAAGTTGGATTTACAAGCGCCGCGAGTATGCGTTTTATGGAAATAAAAAGTTTCGGACCTCTTCCTGTTAATTTCGGCAGCATTAATCTTTTTACTTCTCTTGATTCATTTTCTATTTCCGATTTATCAGCGCAGGATTTAAGTGATTTAGCGCGTAATGAAAATTTCTGGAAAACCGCTTTCTTGACGCAGCTTAATACGCCGTCGAAGCCGTTTGTTCAGGGAAATAATGTGTTTGTTTTATATCCGACAGATGAATTGGAATATGATGAAGGATTAGTTGATACTATAAAAACCACTTATCAATCATGGTGGCTTAATTATATTTCCGGTCAATTGCTTCAGCAATATTTTATTAATTCGCCGAATACCGATGATAAATTCTGGGACGCGTATTTTCGTTACCTGATGTAGTAAGGCATGGTAAAAAACGGAAAGACGATTCTTTCCGGGATTAATCCCGCAGGACGCGCCGATAAAATCGTTGACTCTTTGCAAATAAAAAACAGAACTCTTTATTTTTGCCCGTCGCCTTTATACGGATACGGTCTTACGCAGCTTTTATCCCGTTTAGAAAATGAAGCTCACGGTTCGGCGGTGCTTTGCATTGAAATTGATCCTGAGTTTTTTAATCTCAGCGCTGAAAATATCGATGCGTCTATTACCGAAAATAAAAAATTTCATTTAACAAATATTTTTGACATTGAAAAACTTTTCGCTGTTATCCGCGGTAAATGGGGAGTTATGGCGTTTCGCCGTATCGAGATGATTCGTTTAAACGGCGGCTGGCAGCTTTTTGCGAAAGAATATGATTCGATAACGGAGCAGCTTCGATCTGAGATTGCTTTGCAATGGAGCAATGCTTTGACTTTAAATAAATTGGGGCGTTTATTTATCCGCAATTTATTCCGCAATCTTCCGCTGCTTGCGGATTTTCAATCAATAGAAAAATTATCTTACGGTTCGTCTCCTGTTCTTGTTTTAGGAGCGGGACCATCCTTGGATGAAGTTTTAGAACAAATAATAATTAAAAGAGAACCGGGAACAAAGAATAACGAGCAGCGAGCGGCAAGATGTTATAAAATAATTTGCGTTGATACTTGTTTAGGCGCATTAAAAGAAAGAGGCGTAATTCCTGACCTTGTTGTGATTCTTGAAAGCCAGCATTGGAATCTGCGTGATTTTATCGGCTGCAAGGGATGGGAAGTAAACGCCGCAATTGATCTTTCTTCGCTTCCTTCTTCTGCGCTGCTTTTATCAGGCGGCGGATTTTTATTTTTTACAGAGTGGACAAACTTGCGCGTTTTTAAAAGATTAAAGGAGGCGGGATTGCTTCCGTTTTTTATGCCGCCACTGGGTTCTGTCGGTTTAACTGCTGTTGAAATCGCGCGGAATTTAACAACCGGTAAAATTATCTGCGCAGGATTAGATTTTTCTTTTACGCAGGATAAGTATCACGCGAGATCAACTCCGGGACATCGAAGTAAATTAAACTCGCACAATCGTTTTCGCGGATTAATGAACATTGCCTCTTACGATTCTTATTCAACAGCCGCCGCTTCAAAATCCGGCGAGTCTGTTTATACAAGTCCATCAATGAAGAACTACCGGAATCTTTTTGAGAGTTATTTCAGCGGTGATTCCAGGATATATGATATCGAAGGAAGCGGTCTTTCTTTGGGAGTGAAAACTTTATCGATGAATGAAGCAATTTCAATTCTTAATGAAAAAAATTTAAACAGCGAATCAACACAAACCAGTACGAACAATTGCCGCGATATAGAAGAAAAAGTTCGTGAGGCTCACGGTAAAAGAAATGATATAATTCTTTTTTATAAAAGCGAAAGAAAAAGACTAGAGGAATTAAAAGATATTTTAACCGGTGAAAAAAAAGCGGATAAAGAGAGGCTTTCTGTTTTATTAAATGAATGTGATTACCTTTGGGCTCATTTTCCTGATTACTCAGGAGGCAGAGAATGTGATACTGCGGATTTATCGTTTTTAAAAAGAGTACGCGCGGAGATCGATCCAATGCTAAAACTTTTAACTGTCCATTGTCCGTTAACCGCTAATTAAACACTTCATCCGAAAACGGAATAGATTCCATCGCGCCTTTTTTTGAAACAGTAATGGAGGAGGCTTTGCATGCCGCCGCGAGAGATTGCTTGACAGACAGATTTCGCGCGCGGGCAGCGAGGAAGTATCCGGTAAATGTGTCGCCTGCCGCTGTTGTGTCAACGACAGGAACTTTTTCAATTTCTTCTTTTTCGATAATTCCGCCGCCGCCGTAATAGGCACCGTTTTCGCCGGCTGTTAAAATAATTTCCGCAGAGGGGAATATTTTTATCAGTTTTTCCAATACATCCTGCGGAGACGCCGAAGATGACATCCGCGCGAGAGATGATCCTTCAATCTCGTTTACAAAAAAAATATCTGTAAGTTCCAAGGGAAGAGCCGCTGTTTTTTCGTTAAACGGCGACGGGTTTAAGCAAATCTTCATTCCGAGATTTTTCGCGTATGACATTATGATATCGATATTTGAAATTTCATTTTGTAAAATGATCATATCACCCTTATCAAATTCTGAAATTGTTTTTTGGATTTCTTCGGCGGTGATTTCGCCGTTTCCACCCGGATATAAAACGATAGAGTTTTGTCCGTTTTTATCGATTTGTATTATTGCGTGTCCTGTAACGCCTTCATACTCAATAATATTATCCGTGTTTACTTTAAAATTAGATAAACGCTCCGATAAAAAACGCCCGTCTTTGCCGATTTTTCCCGCCATGTAAACAGTGAGTCCCGCTTTGGCGAGCGCCGCAGCTTGATTCGCTCCTTTGCCGCCTGCGCTTTTTGAAAAAGAGAGACTGCTGATGGTCTCACCCGGCTTTACGATATGATTAACTGTATATAAAAAGTCGATATTTAATGAGCCAAAAACAAGAAACTTCATAAATATATGATATAATGTAAATCTAAAAAAATCATGTATTTAATTTCATGTATTTAAAGGAGAAATATATGGATCAGGCGAAAAAGGATGGATGGAATCTGACTGTAAGCTCCGGCGAAAGCATTAATGAGGGACTTATTGCGCGTCTAAAAAAACCGGAGGGGATAATCAATGTTGTTTTAGATACGGATACTTTTAATGAAGTTGATGATCAATACGCGCTTGCGTTAATGATTAAATCCGATGAAAAATTGAACATAAGAGGAATTTACGCGGCTCCGTTTTCGAACCAGAACTCAACAGGTCCCGCGGATGGAATGGAAAAAAGCTACGGTGAGATTCTCAATATTCTCGCGCTGATGAAACGCGAAGATTTAAAACCGCTTGTTAAACGCGGCTCTTACAGATATCTACAGAGCGAAACCGAGCACATCGATTCTGATGCTGCGCGGAATCTTGTTGAGCTGGCGCTTCAGCATTCGCCGGAAAAACCTTTGTATGTTGTCAGTATCGGCGCGATTACAAATATCGCCTCGGCGATTTTAATGCAGCCTGCGATTATCGATCGCATTGTAATTGTCTGGCTCGGCGGAAGCGCGCTTCATTGGCCCGATAACACCGAGTTCAATATGTCGCAGGATGTCGCAGCCGCGAGAATTGTTTTCGGATGCGGCGCGGCTCTTGTGCAGCTTCCCTGCATGGGAGTTGTTAGTTCGTTTACTACAAGCGGTCCTGAACTTAAGTATTGGCTGAGAGGAAAAAATAAGTTATGCGATTATCTTGTCGATACCACGACAAAAGCCGCTAATCATGATTCGGGTATTTCGACATGGACGCGCGTTATCTGGGATGTTACCGCGGTTGGCTGGCTTTTAGACGGCGATTTTATGCTTGACAGATTGGAGCATAGCCCTATCCCCGAATACTCGCATCGTTATAGTTTTGATCCGCGAAGGCATTTATACCGATATGTGTATCATATAAACCGGGATAATTTATTCAGAGAGTTATTCGAAAAACTCGCAAAATAAGCGGAAAAAATTCTTCTTACTCGTCTCTTGATTTTAACACGGCTAAGAACGCGCTTTGAGGGAGTTCGACATCTCCGACCATTTTCATGCGCTTCTTTCCTTCTTTTTGTTTTTCAAGGAGTTTACGTTTGCGCGTAATGTCGCCGCCGTAACATTTAGCGAGTACGTCTTTGCGAAGAGCATTGACAGTTTCGCGCGCGATGATATGGCTGCCAATCGATCCTTGAATCGGGATTTTAAATTGCTGGCGGGGGATTTCGTCGCGCAGTCTTTCGCAGACCTTTCTGGCGCGGTCGTACGCGCTGTCTTTGAACACAAGCTGAGAAAGAGCGTCCACGGGTTTTCCGTTTAAGAGAATGTCAAGCTTCGCAAGTTCTGTCTGTTTGTAACCTGATATGTCGTAATCGAATGACGCATAACCCCGGCTGATACTTTTTAACCGATCGTAAAAATCAAACAGCACTTCGGAAAGCGGCATGTCGTAAATTACCTCGACTCGTTTTTCATCGAGATATGTCATGTTGGTTTGTACGCCCCGCTTCTCCATGCACAGCGTCATTATGTTTCCAAGATAATCTGTAGGAGTGATAACTGACGCGCGGATGTAAGGCTCCTGCGCGCTGTCGATGCGCCCTTCGTCAGGATAATCAACGGGATTATCGATTAAAAATTCATCGCCGCCTTTTATAAACACCTTGTACTTAACAGAAGGCGCGGTAAAAATTACCGATTGATTAAACTCGCGCTCCAGTCTTTCTTGAATTACTTCGAGGTGCAAGAGCCCTAAAAATCCGCAGCGAAAACCAAAACCCAAAGCCGCCGATGAATCTTTTTCGTAAACGAGAGACGCGTCATTCAATTTTAATTTTTCCATACTGGTGCGTAGTTCTTCGTAGTCGTTTGAATCAACAGGATATATTGATGAAAAAACTACAGGTTTGACTTCACGAAAACCCGGCAGCGCTTCAATGCAGGGATTGTCCGCGCCTGTTACTGTATCGCCAACGCGGACATCGCTGACTGTTTTAATGCCTGCGATTATGTAGCCGACATCTCCCGCGCTTAGCTGCGGTGTTTCGACTAACGCTAATTTAAAAACGCCTGCGGTCTCAACTTCGTAAACTGAGTTGTTGGACATGAATGTAATTTTCATTCCTTTTTTTACAGTTCCGTCAAATATGCGAAGATGAACAACAACGCCGCGGTAAGGATCGTAATGACAATCAAAAATAAGCGCGCGTAACGGAGAGCCGGGATTGCCTGAAGGAGCGGGTATATGATTTACAATCGCTTCGAATAATTCGTCAATACCGGTGCCTTGCCGCGCGGAAACTTGAATCGCAGTGTCGGAATCAAGACCGAGGTCTTTATCAATTTGTTTTTTTACCCGCGGAATATCGGCAGCCTGCATGTCAATTTTATTTATGACAGGCACAATTTCCAAATTGTGTTCAAGAGCGAGGTACATGTTCGACAATGTCTGCGCCTGCACGCCCTGCGTCGCGTCAACTAAAAGCAGCGCACCTTCGCAAGAATTAATCGCGCGGCTTACTTCGTAGCTGAAATCAACGTGCCCCGGAGTGTCAACTAAATTGAGAGTGTATTCAATGCCGTCAACAGAAGTGTAAGGAATCGTAACAGCCTGACTTTTTATCGTGATGCCGCGCTCCCTTTCGATATCCATATTATCCAGAATTTGATCTTTAAAATTCCGGTCGTCTATTATTTTCGCTTTTTGAATGAGGCGGTCTGCGAGCGTGGATTTTCCGTGATCGATATGAGCGATTATACAAAAGTTGCGTATTTGCTGCGTTTTTACCATTAAAATAACTATATCGGGTATATCGATATATATCAATATAACAAAAAAATAAGTTAATGAAACTATTGCCTAGTAAACAACCATGAAATATAATATATCAGAGAATTATCTTGACTTTGGAAGATAGAGGCGGGATAATTATTTAAAATAAATTATTTGAATAGAGAGTTATTTATGAAGAAAAAAATTACTGTTTTAATTGTATTACTGTTAGCTGTAATGTTCGCAGTGACCGGATGCACTAATATAGCAAAAAACGGCGAAACCGATACCGCTCAAAATTCATCTACCGCTGAGCAAATAAAAAAAATGGGGTTAGGCATTAATCTTGGCAACACTTTTGAAGCTACAGGACTTGCTCAATTTCCTCCTAATGATTTAAAAAATACAGATAGCTGGATAAACGGTACTCTCGAAGCTCACGAAACAGCGTGGGGAAGCCCTGTAATTACAAAACAGATAATTCAAGGTTATAAAAACGCGGGTTTTTCAACGCTGCGAATTCCTGTTGCCTGGTCGAATCTAATGAATATGAGTAATTATACTATCAACCCCGGTCTTCTCAACCGGGTGCAGCAAATTGTAGACTGGACGCTTGAAGCCGATATGTACGCAATCGTTAATTTGCATTGGGACGGCGGATGGATTAAACATTTTCCTGATCAGTATGACGAATGTATGAAGCGTTACAAACGAATATGGGAACAGGTGTCTGCGCGTTTTAAAGATTATAACGAAAATTTATTATTTGAATCGCAGAACGAAGAATTAGGATTTGATTCTATTTGGAATCCTTGGAGCGGTAATTCATCTCAAAAAGCGAAATCATATCAAATCGTAAACGCAATAAATCAAACATTTGTTGATGTAGTGCGCGCTTCAGGCGGTATCAACGCAAGCCGCCATTTAATAATTGCCGGATATAATACAAATATCGACAGAACATGCGACCCGTTATTTAAAATGCCTACCGACCCTGCGAATAGAATGGCAGTAAAAGTGCATTATTATGATCCGTTTGGTTTTACGCATTTAATGGATGATGAATCATGGGCGAAAGCGACATGGACATGGGGTTCGCAGACAGAAAGAAATCATCTTAATACAGAAATGAATAAGATGAAAAGAAACTTCATCGATAAAAGAATTCCTGTTGTTATCGGCGAGTACGGAGTTTGCAAACAAGAAATAGAGCAGTCTGAAATTAATAAATACACTCTTGCTGTTACCGAAGCAATGTATTCGCGCGGAATGCTTCCCATGCTTTGGGATGTTCAGCTGAATGAAGATAAAGAGGACTTGTTCTACTTTGATCGGCATAAACCCGGAATGAAGGATGCCGATCTAGAAGCGGGAATGAGGAAGATTGCTGCGTCCAGGAAATAAATATTTAATAACCCCGTTCATAAAGCGGGGTATTTTTTTATTTTACCGACATTGCTTTGACAAAATCTTTTGAAATGGAATTTCCGTTTTCATCGATTGTTGAAAAATTCATGCCTTTGTATGACCAGAGAGCTCTGCCGAATTTATTTTGCTCGAAGATTTCATTTATGTCAAACATATATTTAATTCTGCTTTCAAGATCGGCGAGTTCAATCGCTCCGTATTCGCCGCAATAAAGTTCTTTTTTTGTTTGTTCGGCAAATTTTACCGCAGGCGAAATCATATGCAGAAGAAAATTTTTATCAAAAATTATATCCGGTGTCATTGATTTTCCCTGATCCGGTTTTTTATCTTTAAAATATTCTTTAAGTTTTTCCATTCCTTCAATTTTTCCGGGATACGGCTGATTAATATCAATATTTTTTAACGGTGTCCAGCCTGCTCTTTGATGAGTAAAAAGAAACGGTTCGTAAAAATGAAAATTATAAATGATATGATCATCATCATATATTTCCAGATTGTTTAATTCATTTACGGAATTATAATTCGCGCCGCCCAGAAGAATGTATCTTTTATCATCAATGCTTCTAATGCCTTCGATTGTTTTTCTTGCATTATTATTCCATACCGCGCCGTGAGCGTCCACGATTTCGTTTAACAGTTCAAAAATAATATTGTCTCTTTCTTTTATATAACGTTTTGCCAGCTCCTGCCAAATAGAAATAAATCTCTTTTGAACATTTTCATCTGAAAATAAAACGTTGTCGTTTGCATCATTATAAAACGCATATCCCGGCGCCATGTGCATATCTATAATAAGATTGAGCGAATATTCTTTACACCAGCAGAGCAGATTATCAATAATTTCAAATCCGTCTTCTTTATAATGAAACGGATTGTTATCGTCTTCGAGTATTGGATAATCAAATGGAAGCCTTATATGATCAAGACCCCATGAAGCGATTTTTTTGATATCCTCTTTTTTAATAAAAGTTTTGATATGTTCTTTTTCCATGCTGCATTGTGAAACCCATCCTCCAAGATTAATTCCCGATCTGTATTTGTTAAAAATAATTCCCATATTACACCTCTTTTAAACATTATAAAAATATATCTTGAATTTGTAAATATTGAAAAAATAACGTCATTATGATATGATTTTTCAGAATAAAACGGAGGATGAAATGATCGAACTTTATAAAGAAGGCGCATATTTACTTAACGGAAAAGATATAATTATTGATGACGCAGACGCTCATGCTAAGCTGACGCAGCGCGGCGTTAAAGTTTCAAAAGAGCAGGCGAGAAACGGAACGATTGCTTCAGGGATTCTGGCGGCGCATAACAAGAGCGAGGATAATAAGAACCTGACATTAAAGTTTGATTCTCTTACTTCTCATGATATTACCTATGTGGGAATTATTCAGACAGCGCGGGCAAGCGGAATGGATAAATTTCCGATACCGTACGTGCTGACAAATTGTCATAATAGTTTGTGCGCAGTCGGCGGAACAATTAATCAGGATGATCATGTTTTTGCGCTGTCTGCCGCAAAAAAATACGGCGGAATTTATGTGCCGCCTCACTTCGCTGTTATTCACAGTTTTAACCGCGAAATGATGGCAGGCTGCGGGAAAATGATTCTCGGTTCTGACAGCCACACGCGGTACGGAGCGTTAGGCGCAATGGCTGTCGGCGAAGGCGGCGGAGAGCTTGCGAAGCAGCTTGTAGGAAGAACTTACGATATGAGCGCTCCTGACATTATCGGAGTTTATCTTGACGGAAAGCTTAACAAAGGAGTCGGACCTCAGGATGTTGCGCTTGCGATTATCGGAAAAACTTTTAAAAATGGTTTTGTAAAAAATAAAGCGATGGAGTTTGTCGGACCGGGTATCGCAAATCTAATGATTGATTTTCGAAACGGTATTGATGTAATGACAACCGAGACTGCCTGCTGGTCATCGATTTGGGTTACAGATGATAAAGTTAAAACATATTTAAAAGAGCGCGGAAGAGAAAGCGATTACAAAGAATTAAAACCGGCGTCCTGCGCATACTACGACGGTTTTATTAAAGTTGATTTATCAAAGATTGAACCGTGTATCGCTCTTCCTTTTCATCCGAGTAATGTGTACACAATTAATGAGCTGCAAAAAAACGCAAAAGATATTTTTGCAAAAACCGAAGAAGAAAATAAGGGAACGGGATTAAAATTAAATCTTGGACTCAAATTCCATGACGGCGGAGTGTGGGCAGAGCAGGCGGTTATCGCAGGATGCTCAGGCGGAATTTTTTCCAATATAATGGCTGCGGCGGATATTATCAAAGGCGCGTCAATCGGAAACGGTAATTTTACGATGAGCATATACCCTGAAAGCCAGCCTACATATCTGAAGCTTGTTAAAAACCGCGCGGTCGAAACTTTCATGAAAGCCGGCGTTCTCGTGCGCGAAGCTTTCTGCGGACCTTGTTTCGGCGCGGGAGATACTCCGGCGAATAACGAACTTTCTGTCAGGCACGTTACGCGAAATTTCATGAACCGTGAAGGTTCAAAACCTAATGACGGGCAGATTGCTTCTGTCGCGCTGATGGACGCGCGTTCGATTGCCGCGACAGCCCTTAACGGCGGAAAAATTACTTCGGCATCTGATATAAATGTTAAATACGGAAAGTATAAATTTTTCTTTGATAAAAGCATTTACGAAAAGCGGGTGTACAACGGCACAGGCAAAGCGCAGCCGGAAAAAGAATTAGTATTTGGTCCGAATATTAAAGATTGGCCGAAAATGCCAGCGTTAGCTGAAAATCTTTTAATTAAAGTAGTCAGTTTTATCACAGACTCTGTTACAACAACCGACGAGCTTATTCCGTCAGGTGAAACCTCATCATATCGATCTAATCCGTTGAAGCTGGCGGAATTTACGCTGAGCCGTAAGGACCCTGATTATGTGAAAAAGGCAAAAGAAGTTCAAAAAATGAATAATGAGTTATGTGGATCGAGGAATGAGGAAGGTGAATTGCAAAAAGTTATCGGCAGAATTAAAAATATTAATGGCTGTGCGGGAATGGATGGAAGCGGCATTGGAATTGGGAGCGCTATTTTTGCGCGGAAACCCGGCGACGGTTCCGCAAGAGAGCAGGCTGCTTCTTGTCAGCGGGTGCTGGGAGCAAGCGCGAACTTTGCTCTTGAATACGCGACAAAACGCTACCGCTCGAATCTTATCAATTGGGGGATTCTGCCGTTTGTGATCAAAGACGAGAACGTTTTTAAGCTTGACAGTTTTATTTTCTTTCCGGGGATTAAATCGGCGGTTATGGAGAAAAAAGAAATAATTACAGGCTTTGTGTTAGGTGACACTGTGACTGAAATTAAAACCTCGTTAGGTGAATTAACCGGCGCCGAACGTCAAATTTTAATCGACGGCTGTTTGATTAATTATTACGCTAAGTAAATAATTAGCGGGCGGTAATAAGGAACATAAAGCTAATCACTGATACTGTTTGTATTTGTCAGTTATTTGTTTGTCAGATAATAGCTGACTGTTATTCGGGAACTCAGAGAGTCCTTCATTTAATATGCGTTCGGCTTCTTCAAAATTTTTTTTATTCCACGCAGCCGCGAAACGATTATGATAATCAATAGCGCGGTTGTTTTTAATTAGATCGTTAAGTTTAGAAAAGTCAGCGGCTGCTAAATGAAATTTATTACCTTCCAGAAACGCGGCGGCTTCATTTATTTTTTTCTCTCTTAAAAATCTGTTTACGCGGTTGTTGACAGCCGCCATTGCTAACTCCTGCCATCTTTCTCTATCAGGATACAAAGAAGAGACTATCTGTACCCATCTGATACAATCCTCCTCTTTGTTTGCTCTTAATAAAATTGTTCCGTAATTGGAAAAGCGATCTAATAATTCAATGCGAGGGTCTTTAAATATATGCGTGAATAATAATTCCTCGCCTTCCATGACAGCTAACGAGTCGCCGAAAAGAAGAGCGGCGCGGTCAATCGCCAGAACCACAGCTTCATCCCATCGCCTCTGTCTTTCAAGTTCGGCGATTCTGTTATTCATAATTAACGAAATCAACTGCATCGATCCGACAGTCTCTCTGTCGCGGTAATTTTTCGCCGGCACATAGGCAAAACCTGTTACTTTTCCGAATTGATCATGAAACTCCTTTCGGTTACCCGGGTCAAATCCGTAAGCTGTTGTCGTTTCAACATCAACTTCAGTATCTCCGGCGGGGATTTTTATAAAAGCGTGATCTTTTGTAATTACGCCGAATGTTAAAATATCAAGCGATTCACAAAGTATCATATATAAAACCGCTGACGATACGCAGTTGTATCTTCCGGTAGAAAGCATAGTGTCGATTCTTGTCTGATGAAGCGAATATGTTTTTAAAATATTTTTATGCATATAATTTAAAATGAACTCGGCTTTTTCCAAAAAGTTTTTTGGAAGGTCCGGAGAATTTTTTATAGCTTGTGATATAGCGGAAATTTTTTCAATATTTGAATTTGATAAATCGCCTGATGCCCAAAGACTGATTTCGGCGAGTTTTGTCCATGTATTTTGTCCGCCGCCGGAAATATAAAAATATTCTGTCGCTTTTGGATCCGGCGAAAGACGGGGAAATGATGCTGTACTGTTTTGAGCGAAAGATTCAGCCGAAAAAACAAAAAATATCAATATAAAAAGAGACAGCGCGATTGACGGTTTTTGTTTCACAATTTATTATAATATGAAGTTATATAAAAACACCAGAGGTCGTAATGTCGGACAATAATTTTGATTTGGTTATTATCGGAGCAGGTCCTGCGGGGCTTACAGCCGCCTCCTACAGCGCGAGAGCGAATTTAAAAGTTCTGGTAATTGAGAAGCTTTGCGCAGGCGGGCAGGCGCTTGTTATCGATGTATTGGAAAATTATCCGGGGAATGTAGAGCAGCTTGATTCAGACGGAAAAGTAATCGCCCCGCCGAAATCCGGTTATGAGTTTGCGGTCGATCTGCATAGGCAAGCCGAAAGTTTCGGAGCGTCCTTTTTTTTCGGGACTGTTAATTCTATACAAAAAGATGATAAATTTACCGTTAATCTTTCCGACGGCACAGCGCGCCGCGCGTTAGCTGTCATTTTCGCAACAGGAGCGTTTCCACGACTGCTTGATGTTCCAGGGGAAAAAGAATTTCAAGGAAAGGGTGTTTCATACTGTGCGACATGCGATGGAAATCTTTTTAAGAATAAAAAAATATTTGTAGTCGGCGGAGGAGACGCCGCCTGCGATGAAGCGCGCTATCTTTCCCGTTTAACAGATAATATTACGCTGATACACCGCCGTGACAGTTTCCGCGCGCAGAAGGCTCTTGTTGCAAGGACTCTTGAAAATCCAAATATTAAAACGCGTTTTAACACTGTAATTAAAGAAATAAAAGGCGATGTTAAGGTTAAATCTGTTATTTTGTCTAACGTACTTTCGGGCGAAACATACGAGGAAGAAACCGACGCTGTTTTTGTTTATGCCGGAACTGTTCCTCAGTCATCGCTTTTATCAAACAGCGATTTTAAAGCGGCGATTGATGATGGCGGCTATATTCTCACCGATCAAAAAATGGCAACTAACGTGCCGGGTTTATTCGCAGCCGGCGATGTAAGAGCGGGAGCTTTCCGTCAGGTTATAACAGCCGCCGCTGACGGCGCCGCCGCCGCTCATTATGCCTCGGAGTATATCGATGCGTTATAACTGCATAGTTAAAATATTTTTATTTATTATTTTTTTATATATTGCTGTTCCCGCGTTTTCATTGAGTTTTAATGATGAAGGAAATCCGAAGGAACTTGCGGCTAAACTGGAAAATGCGATGACAGATGAGCAGGCTCTCGCGCAGGTTTTTATGCTTGGGTGGGTAGGGGAAGACCCTTCGCCGCTTATTATGGATTGGATACAGCAGAGAAATGTCGGCAGCGTAAAAATATTCGGCTGGAATACATCGGATACGCAGCGCCTTGCCAGAACTGTCGGCGCATTGCAAAGAGCGAGTCTGCGGGGACCGTTTAACATTCCGTTGTTTGTCGCGACTGATCAAGAAGGCGGATGGGTTCGTCATATAAAAGGCGATACTTCCGAAACTCCGGGGAATATGGCGATAGGCGCGTCCAGATATCCGCGCGATGCGTATCTGTTAGGTTACTATATAGGAAAAGAACTCTCACTGTTAGGTGTAAATATGAACTTTGCGCCGACTGTCGATCTTTTCACAAATAAGGAATCGTCGTTGATCGGCACGCGCGCGTTCGGAGACGATCCTGTAAAAACCGGAATCTTCGGAGCCGCTTTCATGAAAGGGCAGCTTGCCGCGGGCGTTCTTCCTACCGCGAAACATTTTCCCGGTCACGGTGATACAGAACTGGACTCTCACGGAATACTGCCTAAAATAAATATTACTTACGATACTTTATGGAATAGAGAACTTGTTCCGTACCGGATGCTTGCGGCGGAAGGTTTGCCTGTCATTATGAGCGGTCATCTTGCTTTTCCGCTGACAGAGAGCAAAACAACTCCCGCTTCTCTTTCATCCTGGTTTCTGCGCGATGTGTTACGCGAAAGAATTGAGTTTAACGGACTTATTATTACAGACGATTTAATGATGGTCGGAGCTTACGCGTATTTGGGAACAATCGCCCGCACTGCGAAACAAGCGCTCATAGCCGGTAATGATATCATCATGCTGTCAAGCACGCCTCTTCTTTTTGATCCGGTGTGGACTAATCTTTTGGATTCAATGAAAAACGAGACTGATTTCCGCGCAATAGTCAGAGCGTCAGTCAGAAAAATAATTGAGTTTAAACTGCTGTATTTGAAAGGACCTTCGAGCGTTCCGTATATTCCCGATCCGGTAAGAGTAGAATCTGAATTACCGGATCCCGAGGCTTCCGCGTTTTTTTTAAATTTCGCATCTCGGAGCATTACGATTGTAAAACCGAATCCGCCCGATAAATTATTTCCGCTCACAAGAGAAAGCGCAGGTAGAGTTCTTTTAGCCGGAAGATTCAGGGATTTTTTTATTTTCGGAAGAGCCGCATTCCCAGGAGCTGTCAGTTATAATTATACTGATGTGATCGATCCTTCCCGGTTAATAGAAATAGCGCGTAACATGGATACTATTATAGTATGTCTTTCTAACAGCTCCGATGTACGAATGCTGCGAGCTTTGGAAAATCTAAATAAACGAGTTATAGTTTTTTCTGTTATGAGTCCTTTTCTGATAAACAATAGTCCGTGGGTTACGGGAGCTATCGCCGCGTACAGCTACGCTCCTGAATCATTCGCCGCCGGTTTCTCCGTTATGATCGGAAGGATTCCGGCGTTAGGCGCGCTTCCGTATGAATGATTCAGATTACCACTGGCGGAGAATGAAGAAAAAAGATATTCCGCATACAGAAAAATATTTATTCGATATAGAAAATGATTATGTCAGCGCATGCGGAAGATATTTAAACCGCGATGAATCAAAAGACCCGATTTGGCTTTTATCGGGAAAAAACGGAAATCTCCGCGCTTTGATTGTAAATTCCAGAAGCACAGTAATTCCCGTTCTTTGCGGCTTGGAAAAATTACCGGAACTTAATTTTCTTAGAGGCTTTTTTCGGACAAAAAAAATTCATTCTATTCAAGGATCAAAAAAAGAAGTTTTAATAATGGAAAACTCCGTAATGAATTTCGGCTGGAAAATAACTGATACAATCGACTATGATTTTATGATTCTGAACAGAAAACAAAGAACAGAGAACAAGCAACAGAGAATAGAGAATAGAGAAAAGATAGGAATAAACAATCTTGTTTTAAAAAAACCGAGACTTGTTGATCTGGACGCGATTGCGCCGCTTCAAGCGGCTTATGAAAAAGAAGAAGTTATTCCAAACGGATCGGATTTTCATGCGGCTGCGAGCAGAATAAATATCGCGCGTATTATCGCTGACGGAAAAATTCTGGCAGCGGAAGTTGACGGAAAATTTATCGGGAAAATCAATGTAAGCTCTGTTTCTTTCACAAAATATTTGATAGGCGGAGTTTATATTCATCCTGATTTTCGCGGGCAGGGAATTGCCCGAGCGATGGCTTCGGTGTTTATCGACTCGCTTTTAATGAACGGAAAAGATACAACTCTCTTTGTAAAAAAATCAAATAATGCTGCGCGCCGTCTTTACGCGAGCCTCGGTTTTAAAATTCAAGATGATTATAGGATCACTTATTTTTAATAATCACAAATTTAAATTTAAAATAATATTTAGCTGCCTGTCGTTTTATATGTTATTTACATGATTTAATATTTTCTATATAATTCACTTATTGTGACATATCTTTACGAAACTCACCTTCATACAGCAGGTGTCAGCAAATGCGCTTCATCGCGCGGTGTTGATTATATCGCAGGTTATATTGATAAAGGTTATACAGGTATCATTGTAACCGATCATTTTTTTAACGCGAATTGCGCGATATCACGCAAACTTCCATGGCATGAATGGGTAGATGAATTTTACCGGGGTTTCGAAGATACGAAAGAAGAGGGAGACCGCCGCGGCTTGGATGTTTTTTTTGGATGGGAGGAAACATTCAACGGCTGCGATGATTATCTTATTTACGGGCTTGATAAAAAATGGCTGCTTCAACATCCTGAAGTCCGTACATGGACAAGAGGAGAGCAGTACCGCGCTGTAAAAAGCGCCGGCGGCTGCGTTGTTCAGGCGCATCCTGTGAGGCAGCGCACTTATATAGAACGGATTGTGCTTTCTACAGGCTGTGTTGACGCTGTTGAAGTTTTTAACGGCGGAAACGATCTTTCTGTATTTGACGCGATGGCTTACTGTTATGCGAAAAAAATCGGCAAACCGATGACAGCAGGAACTGATATACATGACGCTTCTATTATTTACAACGGTAATATTAACGGTGTTTATACCAATAAAAAATTAAACGCCATTTCTGATTATGTTAATATAATTTTGAATAATGAAATTGCGGGATTAAAAGCTGATCATTCAAGACTGGTTACTTACAGTGAAAATGATGTTTATATTCCTGTTGAAATCCGCGATGAAAATGATAACATAAATAAAAATAACTGGAAAAATTATTTGTTTTAGGAGTAATTATGAGTGATAAAATAAAAAACGATTTTAATTCGCAGATACCTCAGAGGATAAAAGAGTTACGCGAAATTCTGGACATCAGCGCTCTTGATTTCGCAAAAGATACTTGTATTCCATACGACACTTACAGTAGATATGAAAAAGGCGAACTTGATATCCCGATCAGCGTTTTATACACAATCGCCGGAAAACTCGGAACCGATGTTACAGTTTTACTTACAGGCGAAGAAGCGAAGATGGACAGCGCCGCAGTGTGCCGCAAAGGTAAAGGCGTTCAGATTGAGCGTTATCCCGGTTATGAGTACGCTTCTTTAGCGTATAACTTTAAACACAGAACAATAGAACCATTACTCGTAACGCTTGATTCTTCAAAAACACCCGCAGCTCAAGTGTCACATTCCGGACAGGAATTTAATTTTGTCGTAGAAGGGAGGATAAAAGTAACTGTTTTAAAAACAGATCATCTTTTAAATCCCGGCGATTCAATTTATTTTGACGCGCGTCTTCCTCACAGCCAGAGCGCTGTGGACGGATTAGCGCAGTTTATCACAATTATTCAGGAATAAAATTATGAATGAAATTTTATCGCGGTATCTTCCGCGGATCGAATTTGACAGTTATGATGATTTTTTCGCTAATTACGAATGTAAAATGCCTGATGATTTTAATTTCGCTTACGATGTTGTTGATGAATGGGCTCGTCTTCAGCCTGAAAAACTCGCGCTTTTATGGACAGATGATACGCAGGAGATGAAATCTTTTTCTTTCGCCGATATGAAGCGTTTTTCTGATAAAGCGGCTAACGCTCTTCTTGCGTTAGGTGTAAAGAAAGGCGATATAGTTAAATTGATACTAAAGCAAAGACCGGATGTTTGGGTTCTTTTATGCGCTCTGGCTAAAATCGGAGCTATCTGCATTCCCGGCACATATCAGTTAACGGCAAAAGATTTGGAATACCGCTGTAATATCGCGGATGTCAAATTCCTTATCACGGTTGATGACGCTGATGTGCTTGAAAATATCGCGATCGCCGGACCTAATTGTCCTAAGTTAGAGAAAATCGCCGTTATCGGTAAAAATATCCCGCAAGGGTATATCAACATGGAAGATGAAATAAAAAAAGCGTCTGAAAAATTTTCAAGAATTCCAACTATTATAAAAGACCCGATGCTGATTTATTTTTCTTCCGGTACAACAGGTCTTCCAAAAATGGTTATACACAATCATAGCCTGCCGTTAGGTCACATTGTAACAGCGAAATACTGGCAATGCGCCGAAGATAACTGTGTTCATCTTACGCAGACAGATTCCGGCTGGGCGAAATTCGCATGGGGTAAAATTTACGGTCAATGGATTTGCGGCGCCGCGATCGGCGCTTATGACACCGAGAAATTCACTCCCAAAGGAATGTTAGACGCAATTATGAGACTTAAACCCGTTACATTCTGCGCTCCTGCTACTGTGTTCCGTTATCTGATTAAAGAAGATTTATCCGGTTATGATTTTAATTTTATTAAACACACATCCGTCGCCGGAGAGCCGTTAAGCCCGGAAGTTTACAACAAATTTAAAGAACTGACAGGTCTTGAAATTTACGAAGGATTCGGGCAGAGCGAAACTTCCGTAATGGCGGCTGTTTTTAAATGGCTTCCGGTTAAACCGGGCTCAATGGGAAAGTCCGCGCCTCTTTTCGATTTAAAACTGTTAGACGAAAACGGAGCGTTATGCGATGAGGGTATTGTCGGGAACATGAGCATTACCCTCGCCGGAAAAAATATGTTTGAAATTTCAGAAAGTGATTCAAATAAAATGCCTCCTGTAATCGGCGGTTCGGATTTTCCCGGACTTTTCCGCGGCTACTGGAGAGACAAAGAAATAACGGCTAACAGCTGGAATAACGGATCATATCAAACCGGTGACATGGCATGGCGCGATGATGACGGTTATCTTTGGTATGTTGGACGCAATGACGATGTGATAAAGTGCTCAGGATACCGCATCGGTCCCTTTGAAGTAGAAAGCGCGCTGATGGAACATCCGTCAGTGCTTGAGTGCGCCGTAACCGCCGCGCCCGATTCAATGCGCGGACAAGTTGTGAAAGCGACCATCGTTCTTGCCCGCGGTTTTTCCGCATCGGATGAATTAATCCGCGAGCTGCAGAATCATGTTAAGCGCGTAACAGCTCCTTACAAATATCCGCGTATCATCGACTTTGTAAATGAACTTCCGAAAACAACCAGCGGAAAAATTAGAAGAACAGAGATTAGAAAAAAAGATTTTGGAGTGAGATAATCGCATACATTTATTAAATGGATATTTTTTCTGATCATTTTTTTATAAATTTTATATAGCATTCTCCGCCATTGTTGATTATTCCAAATTACTGTATAATACCTCCATGCTGAACATTGCTTTTACTGGCGGAGGGACAGGAGGGCATATATACCCCGGGCTTGCTGTCGCGGCGCAATTAAAAAAATTGCTTACCGGCCGGGAGTATCGCTTATTTTGGATTGGTTCCTCTGCAGGCATGGATCGTTCTTTAGTTGAAAACGCCGGAATTGAATTTTTCGGAGTGCCATCAGGAAAACTGCGCCGTTATTTTTCGCTGCGAACCATTATTGATTTTTTCAAGGTAGCCGGCGGATTCTTCGCCGCTCGAAAAATATTAAAAAAAAATAAAACGGTTTTTCTTTTTTCTAAGGGCGGTTTTGTAAGCGTTCCGCCGTGCGTTGCAGCAGCCTCGCTTAAGATTCCGGTTTTTACCCATGAATCGGATTATAGTCCCGGACTCGCGACAAGAATTAATTCGCGCTTTGTAAAACAAACAGGCAGGATTTTTACCGCTTACGAAGACACCGCGCGTTTTTTTAATGAAAAAATTCGAGATCGCATAACAGTATCGGGGAATCCGGTGCGTGAAGATTTCCGCTTTGCCGACAGTGCAAAAGGTAAAAAATTTCTTGGAATTGAAGAAGATTCGCATCTAAATCAACAATTTAAACAAACGCCGCGTATTCTGTTGATTCTCGGCGGCAGTCAGGGAGCAAAAGAGATAAATGATCTTGTCCGCGAATCGCTTGATGAACTGATAAAAATTTATACAGTGGTTCATCAAACAGGTCCAAATCTTAATTGGGATATTCCTGAAAGCGAAAAATATAAACCATTTCCATATATAAAAGAAAAGATGCCTCATGTGATGGCGGCAGCGGAACTTGTTATGGGAAGAAGCGGCGCGGGTATTTGGGAATGGGCGGTTTTAGGAAAACCGATGCTTCTTATTCCGCTGCGGGGTTCGGGAACAAGAGGCGATCAAATTGAAAACGCGCGTTTCTTTGAGAATGCCAAAGCAGCGCGTGTTTTACTGCCTCAAGGCGGAAGCGGCGATAAAATCGATGTTAAAGAATTAATTTCCGCTGTAAATGAAATTGCGCATAACGATAAAAAAAGATCAGCGATGGCGGCAGCGTCTGCGAAGATAGGAGAAAAAGACGGAGCGCAAATTATCGCGCAAATACTGTTTAATAATATTGCAGGCAACGGCGGAGGAGTATATTGAGTTTTTCTGTTATCGATATAATTTTTAACTGTTTAATCGGTATTTTTATGATTCGCTGTTATTTGAAAGGTTTTGTCAGTGAAATATTTTCCATGGCGGGAATTGTATTCGCTGTTTTAGCAGCGCTTTATTTATATAAAAATGTCGGCGAATTAATAAGGAATAATTATATGCCGGAGCAGAAAATCGTTCCGGAAATCTTAGCGTTCGCCGGTTTATTAATCGCTGTTATCATTATAATAAAAATACTTGAAAAAATGTTAGTCTCTATTATTAATAACATAAACCTGTCAGGCGCTGACAGCGTGTTAGGGCTTTTTTTCGGATTTGCCGAAGGAATCGCGCTTATTAGTTTAATTTTATTTTTAATTAAAATACAGCCGTTTTTTGACACTTCAGGTTTGTTAGCTGAAAGTTTTTTTGCGCGTTTATTGCTGCCGTTTATCACCGGAAAGGAGGACGTCATAAATGTTTGAAAACATAATTGAACAAGGCGCTGTTCTTCAAATCAGAGATGATATAAAAAATAACCGCGTTGCTCCTTCTATGCTGTTTTTCGGTCCGCGCGGCAGCGCAAAAAGCAGCAGCGCTTTGGAACTTGCGCGCATACAAAGCTGCGAAAAAGACGCGTCTTGGAAATGCGCTTGTCTTTCATGCGAACGTCATCGTTATTTAGAAAATGATGATTTATTGGTTCTCGGTAACCGTTCGTTTTCCGCTGAAATTTCCGCTTGTAATAACGCGTTTTTAAAAGATATTTCAAATCAGGGAGCGAAACTTCTTTTTATCCGATCTCTTCGTAAACTGCTCCTCAGGTTTTCACCTGTATTGATGGAAGACGATCCAAAACTTTCAAAAGTATCCGGAGTATTGCAATCAATCGATGAAAAATTGAGCGAATTTATTTCGGCTAACGTTTTGGAAAAAAATACGGCGGAAAAATTATCAACGTCAATTATAAAAGACGCGATCACTCTGGAAAACGACGGATTGAGCGGCATTATTCCCATCGGACAGATAAGAAAAGCTTCTTATTGGTGCAGATTAGCGCCTAACGGAAAACGAAAAACATTAATAATCGAAAACGCCGATAACATGAGAGAAGAGGGGAGGAATTCGCTTTTAAAACTTTTAGAAGAGCCGCCTGCTTCCGTCAGTATTATTCTTACAAGCCAGAATAGAGAAGCGATAATGCCGACAATTTTATCGCGGCTTCGTCCGTACAGATTCTTAAATAGAAGCGAAGAAAAAGAAAGAGAAGTTCTGCGGCGTATTTTTATGTTAAGCGAAACAGAATATAACGCGGTTTCAGGCAGTTCTCTTGTAAATTCATATCTTGATTCATATTTACCGCGAAACAGCGAAAAACTTGAATCACTTGCCGCATGGTTTTTGGTTTCCCTTGCGCGGATTATTTCGGTTGAAAAAAGAGAAAGAGAAATACCCGCTTTTTTAAAAGCTATCGGAGAACGTTATGCGCAAAAAACGGACTCCGCCGGTTTTGAAAAATCAATTAACAGCGCCGAAGTTATTAAAAAAATACTTTCGCAGAGCGTGAATTTTGAAGATGATTCGTTCGCGAGGTTTATAAAAATCTGCGCTGATTTGATCTGTGATGTTACGCGGAATATTCAAAAGTCACCTGATGATTTAAATTACATTCGATATATCGGCATATTTAAAAAACTATCAGGAGAAGCGGTAACGGCATCTGATATATTGAATATCAGCACAGCCTCTGTATTTGAAAGTCTTTTTTATAAATTAAAAACACAATGGTAAAAGGATTGTTAAATGGTTGAGTTTTTCCGCGGCGCGGTGAAAAAATTAGAAAAACTTAATACAGAGCAGATTACTGATCTATTAATTTCCGCGGTTGGAGAAATAGGACTTTTAGAAAATGTGCTTGATTCGATAGATAAAGGAATTCTTGTCTGCGACGAAGAAGATAAGTTAATTATGGTTAATAAATGCGCTCAGCGGCAGATACCGATTAATTATTTTGAAGGCGTGAAAATTATTAATGCGATTAAAGACGATCATTTTACTGAAACCTATAAAGAAATTATTATCAACAGAGAAAAAATAATTGAATCTGAAATTGATATTGAGCATCAAGGCAGAAACAGGCTGTTGTCTGTCAGTATTGTTCCGCTTGTACAGGATAAAAAAATAACAGGTACGTTAATCTACATCGATGATATCACTGAAAAACGGCGCGGAGAAGCGCGTTTAAGAAGAGCCGAGAGTCTGGCAAGCCTTACAACTCTTGCTGCAGGCGTCGCGCACGAAATTAAAAATCCGCTTGGATCAATATCTATTCATCTTCAGCTTCTTCAAAAACTACTTGAGAAAAATCCAAAACCTTCGGAAAAAACAGATAAGTATTTTGAAGTATTAAAAGAAGAAGTTGAAAGACTTAATAGAATCGTTGTCGATTTTCTTTTTGCCGTACGTCCGATGAATCTTGAACTGCGCGAAGGAGATATCAATATATTAATATCGCAGATAATGGAATTTGTGCGCTTTGAAATGGAGCAATCAAAAATTTTATGTTTATTAGAACTTGATGAAAACCTACCCAAAATAATGATGGATGAGCGTTTTATGAAACAAGCGCTTTTAAATCTGATAAAAAACGCGCAAGCTGCGATGCCAAAAGGCGGAGTTTTTACAATCGCGACAAATTTTGCCGATAATGAAATCAGAATATCGATTTGCGATACCGGTATCGGAATAAGCAAAGAAAATCTTGTAAAAATATTCGAGCCTTATTTTACAACGACAGATATGGGAACAGGATTGGGACTTACGCAAGTGTATAAAATTATCAGAGAGCATCAGGGTGAAATTACAATTGATTCAACTCCGGGAACCGGCGCTGAGTTCAGGATTATTCTTCCGCTGCCTCAAAAAGATACGCGTTATATTGAATACGACGGAGGTAAAAAATGAATTTCCGCCTTCTTGTAATTGACGATGAAAAAAATATCCGCGAAGGTCTTGCCGATTTTCTGCAAACTGACGGATACGAAGTTGTATGCGCCGAAAACGCCGATGAAGGATGGATGCGTTTTTGCGGCGGCGATATTGATTTAGTTATAACTGATTTAAAAATGCCCGGTCTTTCAGGCGATGATTTAATGCGCCGCATTCTTGCGCAGTCTCCGGGATTTCCTGTGATCATTTTAACAGGGCACGGCACTGTAGAAAGCGCGGTCTGCGCAATGCGCGAAGGCGCGTGGGATTTTCTTTCAAAACCCGTAGATTTAGATCATCTATCTTTAAAAATTAAACGCGCTCTTGATACCCGCGAACTTTTTTTCCAGCACCGCAGAATGGAAGAAGAGCTTGAGCGAAAGAGGCAATTTAAATCGATCATAGGCAATTCGCGTAACATGCGCGATGTTTTTGACATGATTAGCAAAGCCGCACCGACAAAAGCGTCAATATTGATCACCGGCGAATCAGGCGTTGGAAAGGAGCTTGTCGCTGACGCTATTCACGAACTGTCACCTCGAAACGCGCAGCCGCTTGTAAAGGTGCATTGCGCCGCTCTTTCACCTTCGCTTCTTGAGAGCGAACTTTTCGGTCACGAAAAAGGCGCGTTCACAGGCGCTCTTTCTCAAAGGAGAGGCCGCTTTGAGCTTGCTTCAGGTGGTACGCTCTTCCTTGATGAAATCGGCGAGATCGATCAAAACATTCAAATAAAACTTCTCCGCGTGCTGCAGGAAAAGAAATTTGAAAGGGTAGGCGGAGAAAAAACAATCGAAACAGATGTGCGCATTGTAGCTGCTACCAATAAAGATTTAAAAGCCGGGATTGAGAAAGGAAGTTTCCGCGAGGATTTATATTTTCGTTTGAATGTCGTTAACATTCACGTTCCGCCGTTACGCGAAAGAAAAGATGACATCCCTCTTTTAGCCGCCGCGTTTTTGAAAGAATTCGCCGAAGAAAACGGAAAAAACATCGAAGGCATACATGAAAAAGCGCGTTCTAAATTTTACGCTTACGAATGGCCCGGTAATATCCGCGAACTTCGCAACTGCATAGAAAGCGCTGTTGTTATGTGTCAATCAAATATTATTAAAACAGGCGATCTTCCTCCCGCTTTCCGCGGCAATGACGATGACGAAGGCTGGATTAATATTCGCCTCGGCGCGAATATGTCCGAGTGTGAAAAAATAATTATCAGGGACACATTATCCCATTGTAAAGGAAATAAAAGCAAAACCGCCGAGACATTAGAGATAGGACGCAAGACGCTTTTGAGAAAACTTGCCGATTACGGATTAAGCGGTAAAGATGAGTCGGAAGAATAAAAAAAAGATGATTTACCGCGAATAGAAACGTAAACTTTCAATTGGACGATTCTACGAGGACTTGCCAGCGTGTTCATGCGGTCAGCGGTTAAAAATTACAAAATATTTTCCTAAAATTACTTTCTAATTGCTGCTCAAGTTCTTTAGCGTCGGTTTTATTTCCTGCTTGTGTCCGCAGTCCGGCGGCGGCATTTAGTATCAGCGGTAAGTTCGACCAATGAGAATAAGATTCGCCCCGCCGCGGCTGATAGGGAGCGTCAGTCTCGGTTAAAAGTCTTTGCGCCGGAAGCATTGCGCAGCTTTTTATCGTCTGTTTATGATTTAGCGTAATTGTATTGCCGAACGAGAAATACGCGTTCACGCCGCGGCGAAGAAGCGACAGCGATTCATCTAACGTTCCTGACCATGAATGAAAAACAACAGCTTTGCATTTTGATAAAATATTTGTCAGCGCGAAAATTTTATTCATCGCCCTGCGCACATGCAGTACAAGCGGCAGATCATGTTTAACAGCGATTTCTGTCTGTAACGCGAAAACTTCATTTTGCAGCGCTTGTGTCTCTTTGAATTCCGTGTTGTAAAGATCAAATCCGCATTCGCCTATTGCTAAAATTTTCTTCTCTTTTGCTAATGTATTTAGAATATTTAATAAATCCGTAATATATTTTTCATCAAAAATATCTCTCCTCTGCCGAACCTTTGGTTCTAGGCTTGCGTCTGCGTGGGAGGTCTTTTGTGAAAAAATTTGAGGATGAATTCCAAAGCAGGGAAACAACTGCGATTTATTCGTGCTGAGGGGTTTAATACCCCGCCCTTTAGGGTGTTTATTAAGGGTATTAAAACCCGAATGCAATTCCACGGGAGAAGGAAGATACCCCGTCCCTTCATGGCGGGGTTCTTCATTCTCTGGAACGTTACGTGCCATATCTTCACAGAAAAGAAATTCATCCAACGAGCAGGCGCTGGAAGCCGCGAGAATTTCATTAGAATTAAAAAAATATTTTATATCAGGATTAGCTTTTGCAAGATCGTAAGGATGGCAGTGAGCGTCAACGAGCATTAGTTAAAGCCCGAGTATCAGCTTAGCGAACGAAAAATATATTATCAGAGAAACAGCGTCTACGATTGTGGTAAGAAGAGGGGCGGACATAATAGCCGGGTCAATTCTTAAACGCTTGGCAAGAATCGGCAGAACGCCGCCGACAGTTTTTGCCATTAATATAGTGCAAAAAAGAGAAAGAGTAATAGTCAGGCACAGTTTCCAATCTTTATGATTTGTTATATAAACGCGGATAAAATTAATTAAACCCAGAGCAAGCCCGCAAAGAGCCGCTACCCGGATTTCCTTCCATAAAATTATTAGAATATCTTTTAAATCAATTTCACCTACAGCCATACCGCGGATGATCAAAGTTGAAGACTGAGAGCCTGCGATACCGCCTGTATTCATCAGCATTGGGATAAATGCCATTAGAATCGGAAGCGCCATCAGCCCTTTTTCAAAACTTGAAATGATGCTGCCTGTTATTGTCGCTGATAACATTAATATCAGCATCCATAAAAAACGATTTCTCGCGTGCTGAAAAACAGAAGATTTTAAATACGGATTGTCAGACGGCATAATAGCCGCCATCATATGAATATCTTCCGTATTTTCTTCAATGATAACGTCAACGATATCATCAACTGTGATAATTCCAACAAGCTGGCGCTCTTTATCAACGACAGGGACGGCTAGTAAATCGTATTTTTTAAATTTCTCGGCAATTGCTTCTCTGTCGTCGGTTGTATACGCGAACTCGATATTTTCATCCATTATATCGGCAATTAATTCCTCCGGGCGCGAGAGCATCAATGTTTTTGCCGAAACGTGTCCGACAAGCAGCCGATCCTTTCGTATAACGTAACAGTTATAAATTGTTTCTTTGTTTAATCCGATCAAACGAATTGTGTCAAAAGCCTCGCTGACTTTTTGATCTTCGCGCAGATCGATATACTCGGTTGTCATTATGCTGCCGGATGAATCATCTGGGTACTGCAGGATTTGATTTATTATTTTTCTTTTTTCGGATGTGACGTTTTGTAAAGCGCGTTTTACGACATCAGCCGGCATCTCCTCGATAAAATCGACTGCGTCGTCAACGAAAAGTTTGTTGATAACTTCGCTGATTTCAGAATCTGTAAGCGCCTCGACAATTGCCTGCTGATGCTCGGTACCGACATAGGAAAAAACATCGGAAGCGATCGCCTTCGGCAGAATCCTGAACATCTTGATAACTTGATCTCTGTCAAGCTCTTCAAAAATTTCGGCGATATCGACCGTATTAATATCAGAGAGAAGAATCTTTAATTTGGAAATATCCAGGGAACCTTCTTTTATAAGCTCTATAATTTCATCTTTATCCATAACAGTTCCCTTTGAGCTTTGATACTTTAATTGTATTTATTATCAGTTTTTTGTCAACAGGAATCTTAAGATAAAAGATTTTTATTAATATTTCATTTTTTAAAAGGATTATTAGTATGAATTTTGGTATTCAGCCTTTGAGCTGTTGAGTTAAAAAATTCCATCGATAATCCGGGACCGGAATTTCGTAACCCGTGGCTGTTCATTAATTCTTCGGTATATTCATATAATGGATAGATTTTTGTATTTTTAAAACTGCGATCATAATGAGTGATAACCGGAATCATCCCTGAATCGGAAATGATTTTTTCATCTTTGTTTTTTTTAAATGTGACAGTCATCATGCCGCCGATAATTCTGTCTCTTTCTCTCTGATGTGATGCGAAATTCCCAAGCGAATAGTAGCAAAGTGTTTTTCTGCCGCCGGGAAGCTCAATTGTTTCGGCGCGCTGCAGCACATGAGGATGATGCCCGATAATCAAATCGACATCATGCTCGGCGAGAAACTGCGCGAGATTTCTCTGTTCTCTGTTCGGCTCAATAATATATTCGTCGCCCCAGTGCATGGAAACAATTAAAAAATCGCATAACGGCCGCAGCGCTTTCATTTCCTCCGTCATTTTTTCTCTGTTGATCATCGATACAAGGTTCGGATTGTTTCGAGGAAGAGGAATACCGTTAAGACTGAATGTGTATGATAAAAATCCGAGTATTATATTATTTTTTGTTATTATGCGGGCGCTTTCTCCTTCTTTTCTGGCTCCGATTACAGTAATTCCTTCTATCGTATCAAGAAAATCCAAAGTAGCGATAAGACCTGCTTCTCCTTTATCCATCGCGTGGTTATTCGCAAGATTGAAAATATCAAAACCGGTTTCCTTTAACGTTCCGGCAAGAGACTGCGGCGTATTAAATTGAGGATAACCCGAATAACCGAAACTCGCGCCTGCCATAACAGTCTCTTGATTTATAAAAGCAAGGTCTGCGTTTTCGACTATACTTTTTATCTGCGTGTAGATCGGCGAAAAATCATGAACACCGTTTACAAAATGAGAATTAATTACAGATTCGTGAAATAAATTATCGCCTGCCGCGACAAATGTAAGAAAGTGCTCTTCGGGTTTCTCCGGTTGTACGTTTGGCTGTGTTCGTTTTTGCGTATCCTTTTTAATATCAGTTTCTGTTTCGTCTAACGATGCTATCGGTTTTGACTGGCATGAAAATAAATATAAAATAAAAATTATTAATATAATTGATTTTAATTTCAAAGCTGTCCTCCGATTACTCTGTTTAACCCCGAAAGGTCTTTATACAATTTTATACCGCTAAAACCTTTTTTATCAAGTAAAATCGATATCTCGTTCATCTGGCGCGGATCCGCTTCCATTAATAAAGAGCCACCTTTTTCTAAAAATTCCGGCGTGTCATTAATTATCCGCGTAATTATCTCAAGCCCGCCGCGTCCGCCGTCAAGAGCAAGACTCGGTTCATTTTGCACTTCGGTTTGCAACGTTTTCATTTCGTCAGAAGAAATGTAAGGAGGATTAGCTGTAATAATTGAGAATTGAGGAGTGGAGAGTGAGGAGTGAGGAGTGGAGAATGAGGAATGTGGAATGTGGAATGGAGTTTTGAGCGCTTCGTATAAGTCTCCTTGATAGAAATATAATTTTTTATCGCCTAATAATTTTTTAGAGTTACTGCTTGCAACTTCAAGCGCTTCAGTTGATATATCACTCGCGTGAACTTCCAGTTCCGGCATTTCATTTTTAATAGCGATCGCCACAGCTCCCGAACCTGTGCATAAATCAAGAATTCTTAATTTATTCTTAATTTTTAATTCATCATTACACATTTTTAAAGCTGTTTCAACTAACGTTTCTGTATCCGGTCTTGGAACTAACACTGATTTATTTACCAGAAACTCCAATCCCCGAAATTCTTTTTTTCCGAGGATATACGCGACACATTCGCCGCTTGCCCGCCGCTCTATTAATTCGCAGAAATCGGCGCATTGTTTTTCTGTTAATTTTTTATTTGAATTTGCGGTTAACGATTCGCGGCTTACGTTTAACACATGAGCCATGAGGAGCGATGAATCAAGTCCCGGAGATTTAATTCCCGCGAATTTTAAGTCCGTGTTTCCCTGCGCAACCGCTTCCCGTATTTGCATGGCGTTTAACGTTTAATCATCATCGGAGGATAGCGCGCTATCGGAGGATAGCGAGCTTGCCGTACTTTGCAGCAGTTCTTCCTTGGCGGAAAGCTTTAACGCGTCAAAAAGTTCGGCGGCGTCTCCCTGCATGATTAGTTCCAGTTTATAGAGAGTAAGATTGATGCGGTGATCGGTCAGGCGGTTCTGCGGAAAATTATATGTTCTGATCCGCTGAGAGCGGTCTCCCGATCCGACCTGGCTCTTCCTAGCCTCGGCTCTCTGCGCGGCGGCTTTGGCTTCTTCCAATTCGTAAATCCGCGCTCTTAATATGCGCATCGCCTTTGCTTTGTTTTTTATCTGACTCTTTTCATCCTGACAGTGTACGGTTACGCCTGTCGGAAGGTGTGTTATGCGCACTGCAGAGTCGGTGGTGTTAACGCACTGACCGCCGGGACCGCCTGCGCGCATTACGTCGATTCGAAGATCATCCTGCTTTATGTCAATTTCTGTTTCGTCGGCTTCGGGCAAGACTGCGACCGTAACCGCCGATGTATGAATCCTCCCCGAAGCTTCAGTCGCAGGAACCCTCTGCACTCTATGAACTCCGGATTCGTAACGGAGATTTTCATACACATTATTTCCGCTGATGGAAAAAACAATTTCTTTTATACCGCCAAGCTCAGTATCGCTGGAATTCATAATTTCAAATTTCCAGCCTCTGGTCTCGGCAAAACGCGAATACATGCGGTAAAGGTCAGATGCAAAAAGAGCCGCCTCCTCTCCGCCGGTTCCGGCTCTTATCTCCATGATAATATTTTTTTCATCCAATGGATCTTTTGGTATAAGTAAAAGTTTTAATTTCTCTCTGCTTGATTCAAGTTTTATCTCAAGTTCCTTGAGTTCCTCGCGGGCAAGCTCCCTCATCTCATGATCTTTTTCATCTTGAACAAGCTGTTTCGCGTCTGTAGTTTGTTTTTCCAGTTCCTCGACGGTTTTGTTTAACTCGTAGATTTCGTTTAAATGGGAATGTTCCTTCATTATATCGCGGTATCGATTTTGATCTTTTACAATCGCAGGGTCTTGAATGAGGAGATTTAATTCATCATATCTTTTTAGCAAAGAAACCAGCCGTTCACTCATGCCTCATCATACTAAGAAATAAATTTTTTAACAATACAGTGGAAGAATATTTAATTACAGAGTAATTTTATTACTTTTTTTTTTATAAGTATGTTATAATATTTTTGAGGGGAAATTGAAAAATTATATCGAAATCATCAGGGATTGGTTTCTTAATCTGACCGATGCTCAGAAACGCCTTTTTGTAATCGCGGGTACAGTCGGAGTATCGCTGATTTTAACTATCGCTGTTCTAGCGACGATGGAATCAGGCAGAGAAAAAAATCCTAACGAACTTGAAAGAATTAATATTGTTTCTCCCATTTCCGCGGAAGAAATGTTCATACCGGACGAGCCTGATTTTATTCCGGGAGTTCTTCTGGAACGCGAAAAGCGGCTAAGCTGGACCGAAAAGGACGCTATGGAATATTGGCAGGATCCGCTGGAAAACGGTGAAGCTGTGTGGCGCGCAAAATTAGAAAACGAAATTGATAAATTATTGGAGTATGTTCCATGATTAAAAATTTTTCATTTATATTGATTATAACATTTTTATTTATTTCCTGCGCGGGTTTAGATCATTTGATATCAGATGAACCTGAAGAGCAGCCGTCTGAAGCCAACGTTATACAGTCGGATGAAGACAATCCTGAAAATCCGACACTGGATGAGAGTCCAATTGAAGAGAATGTGGAATTAGGAATGAATAATGATGAATTAGAGATGACGAATGACGAATTAGAAGATAGTGTTGAATTACTAATGATGAATGATGAATTGGAAGAGAGTGAGGAGTTAATAGAGAGCGATGATACAAAAGAAAAAATCGCTGAATTGAGTGATAAGGTTGACGCATTAACCGAAATGGTAGCGCAATTACTATTGCGTCAATTTCCGCCGCAAATTCTTGAAGAGCCGGTACAGCCGCCGAGTGTAACAACGCCGCCGCCGGCGATAGCCGTACAGCCGATTAGTCCACCCGTTATAACACAGCCTCCCGTACAGACTCCGCCTGCTCCTATTCAGCCTGTTCCATTAACCGAAGACATTATAGAAACTGAAGAAGATGAAACTGAAGAATCTGTCCGCGCTGTATATGTTCCTGAGCTTCAATCCGCGCCTGCGACAAGAATTGAATCATTAACGCAGATGGGAGCTATTCCTCCGGATAACGAAATAAATTTTTCACGGATAGTTCGCGCAACCGCAGGGCAATTGTTAGAGATTCCTTTCCGCGGAAACGGATGGGTATTCCTCGGCGAATTAGCATCCCGCCGCGGTATTGTTTATAACTCGCGCCGCAATGATCCTGAAGGATTAAGTTTTATTTTCTCACTGGATGAACCGGGAGTATATGTTTTAAAATTTTTCAGACAGGATTTTATAAGAGATTTTATATTAAATGATTATGTACAAGTTGTAGTAGGAGAAGCGCCTTCAGTTGCAACCGGCTGGTTTAATCCCGCTTTTGATCGGGGCAGAGTAATCGCGCAGCCTCGCTGGCCGTCGGCTCTTGAAGAAGCGCGAATCCGAAGCGGTTCTCATCCCGCTCCCGATCCCGTAGTCTCAGGCGGTTTTGTGCATAACGTTCCTGCAACAACGCAGACAACTCAGCCTCAAACAACTCAGCCTCAAACAACTCAGCCTCAAACAACACAGCCGCAAACTACACAGCCGCAGATAACTCAGCCGCAGACAACTCCAGTGCCAACTGTTACGCCAACATCTCAAACAGCGGCGCAGCAACCAGCAGCTCCCGCGCCGGAAATTTCTGAAGAGCATGTTACAGAGAAAGAACCGCAGCCTGAAGTACGCTCTCGTATTCCCGGAACTGAAGGACTCTCCGGTGATATGATTATTCAAAGAGCGCAAAGTTCATTCGATGGAGGAAACGCGGCGGCAGCTATCGCGTTACTCGATCAATATATGAATGATTTTCCCGGCGGCAGCGATGAAGTCTACTGGATGTATGGTCAGTTCTACGAAGCGAACACTTCAGCGCGTAATATTTTATTGTCAAGAGAATATTACCGCCGTTTAATGAACGAATATCCTCAGAGCCGGCGTTTTAATGACGCGAGAAGAAGAGTCGCGTACTTGGAAAGGTTTTATATAAATATACAATAATCAAATCCTCAGTCTTTGAGTGTTATGATACGCCTCGCTTCGAAGTTGTTTAACGTTTTGATCTTTCAGGTAATCGTCAAACGGCATCATGCGATCGATATATCTCTCTCCATTTCCTTCCTGCGGTAATATTTCTATAATACGATTTGCGATTGAATTTATAAATTCATGATCGTGCGAATTAAAAAGAATAACTCCGGGAAAAGCGGCAAGTCCGTCATTCAATGCGGTGATCGCTTCCAAGTCGAGATGGTTTGTCGGCTCATCAAGGATTAAAACATTCGCGCCGGATAACATCATCTTCGAGAGCATGCAGCGCACTTTTTCGCCTCCCGATAAAACGCGCACAGGTTTTAACGCTTCTTCGCCGGAGAAAAGCATCCTCCCGAGGAAGCTGCGCACATAAGTTTCATCTTGATCCGGCGAATACTGGCGCAGCCAGTCCGTAATAGATAAATCCGAGCCGAAAAACGCGGAGTTTTCTTTTGGAAAATACGAAAAAGAAGTCGTCTGCCCCCAAATAAATTCGCCGGACTCCGCTTTTTTTTCGCCGCAGATAATGTCAAATAACGCGGACTTGGATGTGTGCTCAAGACCGACAAAAGCGATTTTATCGTTTTTATTTATGGTCAGCGAAAAATCTTTTAAAAGAGCGGTGCCTTCAAAAGAATAATTTAATTTTTCCGCGTTTAGTACGTTATTCCCAATTTCGCGGTCAGGTTTAAATCCGGCATAAGGAAATTTTCTGCTTGTCACCGGAACATTATCAAGGTCGAGTTTTTCAAGCACTTTTTTTCTGCTTGTCGCCTGCCGCGCTTTACTTGCGTTAGACGCAAACCTTTGTATAAATTCTTTTAATTCGCGGGCTTTGTCCTCGCGTTTTTTTAATTGATCTTTTGCCTGTCTTTGCAAAATCTGACTCATCTGATACCAGAAATCATAATTACCGGAATACGGAGTAATCCTTCCAAAATCAATATCGCAGATATGCGTGCAGACCGAATTTAAAAAGTGGCGATCATGCGAGACAACAATTACAGTGTTTGAAAAATCAATTAAAAATTCTTCAAGCCACGAGATCGATTCCAAATCCAAACCGTTAGTCGGCTCGTCCAAAAGAAGAATGTCGGGATTTCCAAAAAGAGCCTGCGCCAAAAGAACGCGCACTTTTTTTGATTCATCGAGCTCCGCCATGAGTCTTTCGTGATCTTCTTCATCAAGTCCAAGCCCTGAGAGCAATTGCCCTGCCTGCGCTTCCGCTTCATAACCGCCAAGCTCGCCGAACTCCGCTTCAAGCTCTCCCGCGCGAAGACCTTCCTCATCTGTCAATTCACTTTTGGCGTAGATTGCCTCGCGCTCTTTTTGCACCGCGTAAAGTTTCGGGTAACCCATCACTACAGTTTCAAGCGCGGGAAATTCTTCAAACGCGAAGTGATCTTGTTTCAAAACGGCGATGCGCTGTCCTTTAGAAAAAGAAATTTCTCCCTTATCATGCTCAATCTCGCTTGAAAGAATTTTTAAAAATGTTGATTTTCCTGCGCCGTTCGCGCCGATTATCCCGTAACAATTTCCGGGAGTGAATTTTAAATTGACATCTTTAAAGAGAGTGCGCTCTCCGAAAATTAAACTGACATCTGTTACTGTGATCATTTTTTTGATAACCCCGCGATATATTTGATTAAAATTATTTTCTGAATATTCCTATAATCTTTGATATTATTCCTTTCTTGACAGGCTTTTTTTCTTCTGCTTTTGAATTTTCAATATTATGATTATGCGTTTTGTTTAAATTAACTTCATGATGCTGCATTTTCTGCTTTCCGTGTTTTTTATTTCCGCTGTGTTTAGCCGAAGAACCGGCGTATTTCTTTTTATACAGCGCCATCCGCTCTTCCATAGTAAGCTGCGATAAATCATTTTTGTTCGCGCTGGTTTGTGAAGAAACTTTTGGTTCCCTTCGCGGTAAAAATTCTTTTTTACTCTCTTTGCTTCTTCTTCCGTCTTTTTTCTGCGTTCTTTGCGTCTGTGTGTCTGTGCGTGATGTTCTTTGCGTATGCCGCTCTTCATAAAAATCAGTCTCAATTCTTACGCCGGCGCTTTTATCTTCGCCGTAATGATCCTGCATCGCTATTTCTGAAGGAATTTTTTTGCCGATGTAACGTTCAATCGCCGGCAGCTCATAAACATCCTGCTCGCTTGCCAGAGTAAAAGATTTTCCTGTCTTTCCGGCGCGCGCCGTTCTTCCGATGCGGTGAACGTAATTTTCGGCTTCTGACGGTACATCGTAATTTATTACCATCGCAAGATTATCAATATCAAGACCTCTTGCCGCCACATCAGTTGCGACTAACATTTTTATTTTGCCTGATTTTACGTCCTCGATAATTTTTAATCTCTTTACCTGCGGAAGATCGCCGATTATAAATTCGCAGGAGTATCCGTTCATTTTTAAACGTTTGGCGATAATCTCGGTATATTTTTTTGTATTGCAAAAAATAATCGCGCTATCCGGCTGCTCTTTTTTTAAGATGCCCAGAAGAAGCGTCATTTTATCATTTGAAGGAACATGATACAAAATCTGCGAAACTTCTTCGACAGTTACAACTTTCGGTTCAATTTCGATCTCGAACGGAGTCTTTGTATATTCCCACGCGAGATTTTTTACCCACACGTTAAGCGTCGCGGAAAAAAGCATCGTCTGTCTGCGATCGGACGAAGGAATCACATTGATAAGTTTTCGCAGGTCGGGATAAAAACCCATGTCGAACATACGGTCAGCTTCATCAAGAACAAGAAAAGAAATTTCCATCAAGTTCATTCGCCCTGTTTTATTTAAATCGAGGACGCGCCCGGGAGTGCCGACAAGAATCTGTACATTATCGCGGAGCAGTTTTTCCTGCTGCGCGTAACCGACGCCGCCGTAGAAACTGCCTGTTTTAAAAGGCAAATATTTTCCCAGCGTTTTCGCTTCTTCCTCGATTTGAACGGCAAGCTCGCGGGTCGGCGCCATAATCAGCGCCTTGCGTTTATACAGCGCCTCCTCCGTCAGCATTCTCTGAAAAATAATTATTAAAAATGCGGCGGTTTTTCCCGTCCCTGTCTGCGATTGAACATATAAATCCTGAAATGGTTTACTGTCATTTTCGCCGAAAGCGTGAGAGAGAACTTGTTCCTGTACTGGCATACAATCTATATATCCGGCTTCGGAAATACCTTTTTGCAAATCGGGATGCAGGCTGAAGTCTGTAAATTTCATAAAATAATATAATTGATTATAGTGATTTTCATCATCCTTGACTAGATTAATTAATTACCTCATTATTATTAAACAGATCAAATATGGAGGAAAAAATGAGTTTAATTGAATATGTGGAAGCTCGTGAAATTATCGATTCACGGGGAAATCCAACTGTCGAAGTCGAAGTAATGCTGGAAGACGGCTCTCTGGGACGAGCGGCTGTGCCAAGCGGCGCGTCAACAGGCGCTTACGAAGCGGTTGAGCTTCGTGACGGCGATAAAAGCCGTTATCAGGGTAAAGGCGTTTTAAAAGCGGTTGATAATGTAAACAATATCATCGCCCCTGAACTCATGGGACTCGACGCTCTGGAACAGGTCGATATAGATAAAACAATGATCGAACTTGACGGAACCGAGAACAAAGCAAAACTCGGCGCGAACGCTATCCTTGGCGTGTCCATGGCGACAGCACGCGCGGCGGCGGAATTCGTCGGTCTTCCTCTTTACAGATATCTCGGCTCTTTTCACGCGAACCTTCTGCCTGTTCCGATGGCGAATATCATCAACGGCGGCAAGCACGCCGACAACAAAATCGACTTCCAGGAATTTATGGTAATGCCGGTCGGCGCTCCTTCAATGCGCGAAGCGGTACGCTGGACAGCCGAAGTTTTTCACTGCTTAAAAAACATTCTTCATTCTGCCGGTAAAAACACCGCGGTCGGCGATGAAGGCGGATTCGCTCCAGACATCGATAATAATGAAGCTCTCGAATACATTATGAAAGCAATCGAAAAAGCAGGATACAAACCCGGCGAGCAAATGATGATCGCGCTCGACTGCGCAAGCTCCGAGCTTTTTGATGAAGGCGGAAAGAAAGGTTATAAATTCTGGAAATCAAATCCGGGTAAACTTTTTTCAG